>X363_Desmarests_Spiny_Pocket_Mouse__coassemble_141_pt1 | contig 56655 bp, 56 predicted proteins | sample X363_Desmarests_Spiny_Pocket_Mouse__metabat2_low_PE_006 | metagenome-assembled genome bin X363_Desmarests_Spiny_Pocket_Mouse
GAAATAAAATTGACAGATAAGAAATCAAAATGACTAAATTTGTTGCCATTTTGTCAAAATCGAACATGCCTCAAAAAAGCGATGTTAAAAATTTTTTTATGGGACTGTTTGTTGGCTATTTGGAGAATTGTCAACTTTGTTGTTTTCTTACTCTTTTTTTTGATGTTTGTCAATTAAAACAGTCTTTTTGCTATGTTTTTGTTAGGCGATTTGCGGCGATAGGCAGAAATCTGTTTATCTTTGCAGCGTTTTTAGGAGATTCGCCAGCCCTTGCATGAGATGTGGGGTGGTGATAAGGCGATAAAGATGAATGTTTGAACATTCTGATGAGTTTAGTGTTTTATAATAAAAGCATAACTCCTCGTGGGGTAATAAGAGGAGTAGTAAAAAGTTTTTAGGTAACATTTAAATTAACAGGTAAAAAGATTGTATTATGAAGAAATTAATGATGTTGGTTGGCTCACTTTTGGCAGTGAGCGCCATGAGTGCACAAGAAGTGGAAACAGTTCCGTTCACTACAGCCGAGATTAATCTGCCGGCACGTGTACGTTTTGTGGTTGGAGATGACTATTCGTTCAGCGTGGAGTCGAGCAATCCGTACCTTGCTTCTCAGTTGCAGTGTGGTGTGAAGAACGGAGTGCTGAACTTGAAGTATGGAAAGTCGTTGGAGCCGGGCACTGTTGTGTTTGACGAGAAGAATGACACTTACTTTTATGGAGTAGGGGTGTCGGAGCTTTCATTGGCGGACAATAATGAGGGCGATCATCTTTTTGTGGTGACAGTGACTGCGCCGGGAATGCCGGAGTTCAAAACATCTAAAGATTATAAGGCAGTGCCGGTGAAAGCTGACAATGCTGTTGCGGAGAAGAATCTGGCATTGAATGATGTTGATGAATAAAGCACGTCAAGAATGATTGGCATGGCTTTGGCTGTGTGAAAACAGAAAGGCTTTATAAGTGTTTTATATGTATAATGATAGCCGTATGCTTAACTCGGAGCAGAGTGGAAGCATACGGCTGTTCTTTTCCTTTGCTCATGGAAGTCGTTTTAATTTTGTTATAGTTATGTGGGTATCTTCGACAGACTCCTTCGTCGCAAGCTCCCCAATTGCGGAATAGGAGCAATTGGGGAGCTTGCGACGGAGGGCATGGCGCGTAGCGACGGAGGAGTCTGTCGAAGACACTCACACACCTACTTAACACACACAGGAGTCTGTCGAAGACACCCGCATAAATAGAGTATGAGGAGTCTGTCGAAAGCATATAGCAAATGATTTTTACTAAATAAAAGAGACTAATCGACTTTTAATAATCAAGCATTAAAGATGCGTGTAATTGGGTGTTTTGAAACAAGTGTGCTGTAAGTTGTTCCGGTGTCATTTTGATATATTGTATTTCCTCTACAGGCTTTTCTGTCTTTAGTACTTTGTCTGATGTCATGGAATAATATCCGGAATTACTTTCCAGCAGGTTGTCTGTCAGATGGATGTGGATATTCTCCCTGTGGCTTGTTTCTGAATATAATACTATGGCTTTCTTCGGATTGAGTATTCGTGCCATCATGAACGGTTCGCTTTCGTAGGAGAAGAATCGTACAGGCTTTGTCTTTCCTTCGGGATTGTCCTCTGATGTGTCTGTTTCTGGATATAGATAAGACAGGACACTTGTGGTGTCATTCTTGCAGGTTGTGACAAAATCATGTACGAAAATTTCGGATGTTCGTTCTGAATACAACACGGCAGCCGTTGGTTCTTGTTTCTTTTCGGGCTGACTGCATAAAAGCAGATGGAGGTTGTCGGGAATATAGGCATCGAGAACGTCTTGAAAATCCTGTTCTGTATGAATGATGCTGTTTGGCATGGATTCCCACTTTTGCCGGAACATCTGGTAAATGTCGTGCCTTTGTTCGGGGGTTGCAGAAGTGACAGGGATATTTTCCGTATGCAGGTTCTTGTTGTCTGAATGCACTGTTTTCTTGTGGTATTCTGTAATCTGCCGTGCGGCAATCTCTGTAAAACCGAATCGGTGGTAGTAGGTGAACAGTTTTTTGTTGGCAGGTATCAGCGTCACCAGTGTAGTTTCGCCATTTGTCAATTGCGCCAGATTCTCTTTCATGCAAAGTTCCATGTAGCCTTTTCCGCGCATATCGGGATGGGTGCATACTCCGGACATGTATAGTGTGTGGGTGGGTATGCCTTTCAGATTCATCTTGTATGGGAAGAGTTGGAAGGTGGAGTCAAAAGTGTCTCCTGTTTTGTGCAGACATAGCATGACGTCTTTCGTGCATCTTCGGCTGAAATAGAAATCCGTGTATTCTCCTTCGTCAGGAAAAGATAAATCCCACAAATTGCGGGATTCTCTTATGGCTTCTTTGAAAGAAAGTGAACCGTTCATTTTACTGTGCGTTCTTTAGTTTGTAGGTGGAGTTTGAAGGAGGTGGCACCATCTTTTCGTTGTTGTAGAAGATGGACTGTCCGAAGCTCATGCGGGGGATGGCAGCATACTTCTTTAGTAGCATGTCCGGATGATAGGATTGCTTGGCATGTCTCAATCCCTCGATGCCCATGTCCTCCTCTCTGTTGATATATACGAATTGCTCCGGAAGGGAGGATGCGAAGAGATGGTTGATTGCTGTATATGCCCCATCGTATCTTGTGTCGGCTTTTTCCACACAGATGTCAAAAGTTTGTTCGTTTATTGGTCCTCCGATGGTGAAGGCAGCCACATTCCCATCTACTAATAATACTCCGCCACGTAAGCCCAATGAACGGAAGTTGTCGAGAATGAAGTTGGTGAATGTAAGTTCGTCCGATTTGCTTATGTAGCTGTCGTCTTCATTAAGCTCTTGATTCCATGATTGTTCCAGTTGCTTGCATGCCGGTATGAATTTTTCTGTAAGTTCCAGAAACTGTGCGTTGGGATATGCTCTGTGAAATTTGTTGATATGGTTGCGCTTGGGTTGCAGCTTCTTTCCTGCGAGAGTGACGAGGCTGTCTCTTCTGTATATGTAGTCGGAGTTGCTGTCTTCCGCATAGAAATCGAAGTGTGCCGGCATGGCACGTTCAATCTCTTCAATCTTATTCTCCGGAACACCGAATATTCTACAGTTCATGCCAAGATTTTCTGCCTCTTCCAGCATCTGCATAAGTACAAAGCGCAAGTTGCCGTGCCCGATAGGCAGAGAATAGATGAGGCTGCCGTCCATGTTGCCGCGCATGACAAGCATGTCTTCTATGATGGCATACCCCATATTTGTCAGATGTTGCCAGCCGCAGATATTGGCAAAAAGCATATCGGCGGTCATTCGCTCGCTGTTCATCGTAAAGCGTTGTATGATGTCTCTGTCGTTGATAGTCAGTTTCTTGAAGGGTTTCATACAGTCAATAATTAATTGTCAAACAAAGTGGTTTTATTTTATGAAATGTTTGAAAACTGTTTTTTGTTCAGGCATAAAATGCCAAGTGAAATAAATGTTAGTGTACAAAAAACTGTACGTCAATTTGTTATCTGCGTGCAAAGTTACAAAAAAATCTAAGAATATGGACGAGTTGGCTGTTTCGTAATAGGTGTAGAGTGGTGCGGTTGACATTATTTAAAACAATTGTGCCTTCATATTACCTTGTCGGAATATGAAGGCACAAGCCTTTGGGAATTTAATTATAACTCAAACAATCTTTCAGTTGTGTACAAGTGTACCGATGTTTTCACCTTCCATCACTTTCTTCAGATTGCCGATGATGTCCATGTTGAAGACATAGATAGGCAGATTGTTCTCCTTGCACATGGTTGTTGCGGTAAGATCCATGACTTTAAGTCCTTTGTTGTAAATCTCATCGTATGTGATTTCCGAGAACTTTGTGGCTGTCGGGTCTTTCTCCGGGTCGGCAGTATATACACCGTCAACTCGTGTTCCTTTCAACATGACATCTGCTTCAATCTCTATGCCACGGAGTGAAGAGCCTGTGTCTGTGGTAAAATAAGGATTACCGGTGCCGCCGGACATGATAACGACTTCACCGTTTTTCATGGCCTCAATTGCTTTCCATTTTGTGTAGAACTCACCTATAGGTTCCATGCGTATAGCGGTGAGGACACGGCTCTTGCAGCCAATGGCATCAAGTGCAGAACTGAGTCCGAGACTGTTGATGACTGTGGCGCACATGCCCATCTGGTCACCTTTGACACGGTCAAATCCTTTTCCAGCTCCGCTCAGTCCGCGGAAGATATTTCCTCCACCGATGACAATGCCTATTTCAACTCCCATGTCATGCACTTCTTTTATCTGTTGTGCATACTCGTTCAGACGTTTCTCGTCGATACCGTATTTTTGCTCTCCCATGAGACTTTCGCCGCTAAGTTTGAGCAGTATTCTTTTGAATTTAGCCATGATGATTTATTTTTTTAGTTTTGCTTGGGCACTATTCTTTTCCGGATTTTCTCCGGTTGTGTGTCGTATTGAGACAATTAAAATTCTGAGGTAAAATGGAATTTTATGTGTTCAAAGTCATGTTGGGCCATCTGAAGTACATAACCGGAGTCTGCGAGGAATACATCGCGCCCGTCTCGGTCTTTTGCCATATATTGGTACTTGCGTTTCTTGAAAGCTTCAAGTTCTGCCTCGTCATCGCTTTCAATCCAACATGCTTTGTACAGGCTTGCCGGCTCCCAACGGCAGATTGCATTGTATTCGTTTTCCAGACGGTACTGTATAACCTCAAACTGAAGTTGTCCGACTGTTCCTATAAGCTTGCGTCCATTGAATTGGTTGACGAACAACTGTGCAACACCTTCGTCCATCAGTTGCTCTATACCTTTGGCAAGCTGTTTGGTCTTCATAGGGTCTGCATTCTCTATGTATTTGAACATTTCCGGAGAGAAACTTGGAAGCCCCTTGAAGTGTAACAATTCTCCTTCTGTAAGCGTGTCGCCTATTTTGAATATACCATTGTCTGGCAGACCGACGATATCTCCGGGATATGCTTCATCGATTGTGCTTTTCTTCTGTGCCATAAACTGGGTTGGAGATGAAAAGCGCACGGTCTTGTTTTGTCTTACATGCAAATAAGGTGCATTGCGGACGAATTTGCCGGAACAGACTTTGCAGAATGCTGTACATGAACGGTGATTAGGGTCGATGTTAGCTGTAATCTTGAATATGAATCCTGTGAACTTGGGTTCTTTAGGCTCAACCAGTCTTTCCTCTGCTGTGGTAGGACGTGGTTCCGGTGCAATTTTGACAAAGCAGTCAAGCAACTCCTGCACACCGAAGTTATTTAATGCGGAGCCGAAGAATACAGGCGCAACCTCTGCATTGAGATAGGTTTCTACATCAAATTCCGGATAAACCCCATCTACGAGTTCGAGGTCTTCTCGCAGTTTTGCTGCGTCTTGCTCTCCCACTCGGTTGTCAAGGTCTTCGCTATTGATGTCAACCTCCACCTTCTCTGTGACGAGTTGCTTGTCCGGAGTGAAAAGGTTCAGATTGTTCTCGTAGATATTGAATACTCCCTTAAATCTTTGTCCCTGATTGATTGGCCAGCTCAGTGGACGGACTTTAATCTGGAGTTCGTTTTCCACTTCATCGAGAAGGTCGAAAGGGTCTTTCCCTTCTCGGTCCATCTTGTTGATGAATACAATTACCGGGGTTTTGCGCATACGGCATACTGTCATCAGTTTGCGTGTCTGCGCTTCTACACCCTTTGCACCGTCGATTACAATTATCGCGCTATCTACTGCGGTTAGTGTGCGGAATGTGTCTTCTGCAAAGTCCTGATGTCCGGGAGTATCAAGGATATTTACTTTGTAATCGTGGTAGTCAAATTCCATGACAGAGGTAGAAACGGAAATACCGCGTTGCTTTTCTATCTCCATCCAGTCACTTGTGGCTGTTTTCTTTATCTTGTTAGATTTTACAGCACCGGCAACCTGTATTTGTCCTCCAAAGAGGAGCAGTTTCTCGGTCAGTGTCGTTTTACCTGCGTCAGGGTGCGAAATAATCGCAAAAGTTCTTCTTCTTTCTATCTCGTTCATCATGTAATTTGTTTCTTCGCGTGAGGGAATAGTGTCGTTTTGCGAGAATTTATGTTTTAGTTGTTGGATTGCAATTGCTTGATACAGATACGTAGCGAATCTTCCCAATATGGCACTTCAATACCGTATGTTTGCTTAATCTTGGTTTTGTCAAGCACCGAATAGTGAGGGCGGTTGGCTGGTGTCGGATATTCTTCCGTATGAAGTGGACATACATGGCATGTGTCTATTCCGGCAATGCGGTGTATTGCTTTAGTGAAGTCATACCACGAAATGCATCCTTCGTTGGAGAAATGGTAGATTCCGGGTACAATGCCTTTGTTTATCGCCGTAAAGATTACAGCGGCAAGGTCGTGTGCGTATGTCGGTGTACCGATTTGGTCGAATATCACTCCCAGTTCCGGCTTTTCTTTGCCGAGGCGTATCATTGTCTTCACGAAGTTGTTGCCGAATGTAGAATATAGCCATGCAGTACGTATAATCATTGCATTCTTACAATTGGCAGTTACAGACTCTTCACCGGCAAGTTTGGTCCTTCCATATATGGAGTCCGGACATGTAGGTTGCGATTCCACGTATGGGGTGTGGTTTGTTCCGTCGAATACATAGTCTGTGGAAACTTGTACCATCGAACCGCCACGACGTTCTACGGCTTTTGCCAGATAGCCCGGGGCAATATTGTTGAGCAAATTGCAAAGTTCTTCATTGCTTTCAGCCTTGTCAACAGCAGTGTAAGCAGCACAGTTCACAATGCAGTCAATAGCATTGTCTGTAACGAATTTCTCTATAGCCTGTTCATCTGTGATATCAAGTTCCTGAACGTCTGTAAAGAAATATTTATACTGCATGTTTTCTTTTGCCAGCAATTGCATTTCATTGCCGAGCTGTCCGTTACATCCTGTAACCAGTATATTTTTTATCATAATCTAATAATTTTATAGTTCCAGTTCCCCGTTCTTGTCTTTCTTATAGTATTCCGACAGCATACCCAGTAGAGCAGCGATGTCGTCCATTGCTTTTTTTGTGTCCGCTCCTATGGGGCTGCCTTTTAAACGTAGCATCATCAGTCCGTACATGGCATTAAGGCAATTTTCTATTTCCGGCAGTTCTTCATCACCTTTCATGCGGCTTCTCAGTTCTACAATGAACGGCAGTGCTTTGTAGTATGCCGCTGAATAAAAATGATGCTTTGGCGATTTAAGAAGAGCCGTGTGCAAATCTGTCAGTAATATGATGATGTTCTTGTTTATCTGCAAATGTCCTTTCTCCTTGACCCCTTCGCTGCACATCATTTCTATAAGGTCGGAATACCATTGTCTTAGTTCCGCTTTCTGTTCAGGAGAAGCCTCAAACTTTGACAAATAGTTCTTTTCCAGTTGGTCTATATCCCAACTGTTTGCCCTTATAATGTCTTCTACCTGCCACATGTAAAGCAAGTATTCAGCGATATTCTTTTCCTTGAGTTGTCTTGCAATATACATTGTTTGAATTGTTTATGCATTGATTTCTGCTGTGAATCTCTGTTTCAGTATCCTATGGGCATTGAATGTCCTGTCAATGTATAGGCTATGACAATGGCAGACACAAGCATCACTATGACTCCTATCACTCTGTTGATAACCCAGATGCCGCGAACATTGAACTTGTTGCGTACCTTATCTACAAGCAGTGTCAGGACAAACCACCACAGCAGTGCTCCTACAATGACGAACAAATATCCCATGATTTGTGGCAAGGGGTTTTCCGGAACCACAAACGTGAACTGTCCGAACATGGCAACGAACAGAAAGATAATGAGCGGGTTGGAGAATGTGACAAAGAAGCCGGTTACAAAATTATGCACCAGTGTTCCTTTGTTGTGTGAAACCGGACGTATGGATTGTACCGGATTAGACCGGAATGTATATATACCGAAAAGAAACAGCAATACACTGCCTATAAGTTTGACCCAGAACAATGTGCCGGGGTCTTCGATGAACTGTACGACAAAAGACATGCCGTAGCCTGTAATAAGTGCGTATATGATGTCGCTCAAAGCAGCACCGATTCCGGTTGCAAGACCGTACCAACGTCCTTTGTTAAGGGTTCGTTGGATACAGAGTACACCTACCGGACCCATAGGTGCCGATGCCACAATGCCGATGATAGTCCCTTTTACTATCATTTCCATCACACCTATTGTCTGCTGCCAAGGTATAAAGTTCTGTAAACTTGTCTCTAATATTTGCATAGCAGTCACAAAGATAGTGCAAACCGAGCGCAATATAAAATAAAAACCCTTTTTTTTGCCTGTTGGAAAACTGCACTCTCCTACTTTGGGCACATTGAAGTACCTTCTTTTTTACTTTGTAATTTTCTTGTATTTGAAAATGTCAGTGAGTTTTCCATAAGGAGATTCTGTTATGGAATTGCTAATCATTATGCTGTCATCGATTTCCGTGATGTGATACCATTGATAGTTTACCGAATCGTCCTCCAGTCCGTTAAGCAGTGTACCTATGATACTGTCGCGGAGTGTCCATGTTCCGGTTTCTATATTGCCTCCTTCATTTAATATGTAAGTGGAGTCGGATTTGAACTCGTAATAAACAAAACTGTCAAAGTGTGCGATGTCTCCTGTCGGGTCGGGTACACCGTTAATTTCGCTTTCAATTGATATCAGTTCCCACCTGCCGATGATGCGCTCCCGGTTAAGCTGTGATTCGCAACCGGTGGTCAGTAATGCCATAAATAACACCGCCGACAAAATTCTTGCCGGTATAAACAATCTTTTCATCCTGATATATTAATCTTTTCCTTTACCTTAATCTATATGTCTTTTATTCCCAATAGAACGTGTGTCCTGCTCTATTCAAAATATGACAAGGCTACATCGTCCACATAATCGGCATCTATGTCCGTATGAAGTTTCCCGTCAGCGTCAGAGTCGTAGCAGATGAAGTCAACAAAAGGATATGTATCTTCATCTTCGCATTCGTCTGCATCTTTTACAATCTTCACATTGACAGTTGTATCGTCTATGACATCAATTTTCAGTCCGTCAGTATCTTCATATACACCTTTGACGAAATCTTCAATGTAAGCATAGATGCTGTCCGACAATTCTTCTTTACTTTTCATGTCTGTATGTTGTTTATGATTTGTATCTTTTTAGGCATCCGTCCGCATAGAGAATTAGCATTGTGCTTCTGTCTGCTGGCGAAACTGTCATTCTGTGATTTCTCCGGCAAGCGATATGTTCATCAGTTGTCTGACCTCCTCTGCCGAATATCCTCTGCCGAACAATACCATGAGCTTGGTTATGGCAGCTTCGATGGTCATGTCGTGACCGCTCACTACACCTGCACTCAACAATTGCAACCCTGTTTCGTAGAGTCCCATTTCAACACCTCCGCATTGGCATTGGGTGACATTGACAACCACTTTTCCCGATGCTGTCGCTTTCTTTATGGCATCTATAAGCCATTGGCGGCGAGGTGCATTGCCGGAACCGTATGTGCGCAGTATGATTCCGCGAATATTCTCCAGTTTGAAAACATGCTCGATAAGATCCTTCCTTATTCCCGGGAACAAGGTAAGCGCAAGTACACAGTTTTCGTATTCAAAATGAGGGGAGAAAGGTTTTGACAAGTCCGGTTTACGTATGTTCCCGTAGTTGTAATTGATATTTATTCCTGTACGAGCCAATTCCGCACAGTTGTATGAACTGAATGCATTGAAGTTTTCGGCATTCGATTTAGTGGTTCTGTTTCCTCTCAGCAGATGCTGCCCGAAGAATACGCATACTTCCGGTACCAAAGGGTTTCCGTCGCTGTCTTGTGCAGCAGCCAGTTCTATCGAGGCAATCAAATTTTCTTTTCCGTCCGTCCTCAGTACACCTATCGGCAACTGACTTCCGGTCAGGATGACAGGCTTGGCTATGTTTTCCAGCATGAAGCTGAGTGCCGATGCGGTATATGCCATTGTGTCTGTTCCGTGAAGAATGACAAAACCGTCAAAATTCTGATAATTATAATTGATTATCTTCACGAGCTTTGCCCACAGCGTAGGCTCCATGTCCGAAGAGTCGATGGGAGGGTCAAACTGATACGAGTGAATCACATAGTCGAACTGGTTTAGTTCCGGTACATGCTTGCGCAGATGGTCGAAATTGAACGTCTCAAGCGCGCCTGTTTCCGGATTGCGTATCATACCGATTGTACCACCCGTATATATTAGCATAACCCGTTTTCTGGGTTTGAAAAAGAAGTTTGTCGTCTCCATAACACTATTTTGTGCTGCAAAGGTACGGTTTTCTTGCAAAATGTCAGACATGAGACCCTAAAAAATAGAATAAATGTGCTGTTGCGTTTGCTTTTTGTTATATCGGGGCGGTTGCATTCTCGTAATCATTCCGCTTTTTCTCTCAATTTCAGGCTCTTTTTTCTATGCTCAATCCTTCGAGTATCTTTATATAGAGCTTGATAGCTTCATCTATCTCTTGTGCTTTGATGAACTCATCGGCAGTGTGCGACCTTGTTGAACTTCCCGGACCGATCTTGACCGACGGGAAACGCATCAGAGCCTGATCGGACAGAGTAGGGGAGCCGAATGGCTTCAGTCCGAGTTCCTTGCAACGCTGCACGAAAGGATGCCCATGCTCTATGCGGGAAGAGTTGAGACGGAAAGAACGTGCTTTTGCCTCACATTTCAGATGGGCGGATATTTCTTCAAAGAGTTCTTCGTTGCTGTAGCACTCGTTGCTCCGCACATCTATGGTGAATGTGCATTTGTCGGGTATCACATTATGCTGTGTTCCGGCATTGATGATGGTGACGGTTGTCTTCACCGGTCCGAGCAGTTCGGTCTCTTTCGGAAAACGGTAGGTGCTTACCCATCTGATGTCGTCCAATACTTTGTAGATGGCATTGTCTCCTTCATTTCTTGCAGCGTGTCCGGCTTTTCCGTGAGCTGTCACGTCAATGACCATCAGCCCTTTTTCCGCCGTCGCCGGCTGCATTTCTGTCGGTTCGCCCACCACTCCGAGGTCGATTTCCGGCAACAATGGGAGTATGCTCTCTATTCCGTTCTTGCCGGATACTTCCTCCTCGCATGAGGCAAGAAAAATGACATTGTAGCTGCGCATGTCTTTGTTGCGGCACAGATGGCGGAATACTTGGAGAAGAGATACGACGCTTCCTCCGTCGTCGTTGCTTCCCAAGCCGAATATTCTGCCGTCTTCTGTTTCCTCAGCTGTGAACGGGTCGTGCGTCCATCCCGCCACTGGTTTCACTGTGTCGATGTGCGCATTCAGTAGCACGGTTGGACGTTCTGCGTCATAGTCGGGGCAGATGCTCCATACATTGTTGCCGTGACGGTGTGCTTCCATACCTTTTGACGAAAGGAATGCCTCTAAAATGTCTGCCGCTTCTTCCTCTTCCCGGCTGACGGAGGGTGTTTCTATGAGACGTTTTAGAAGTTCGATTGCCTCATGAGTGTAGTTGTCGAATCTCATCATTTGCTTATAATAATATAGATATATCCGTAGATTAAAATTTACGCGTCACATCCCCATAGAGGATGTGACGCGGTTTTTACAGGAACTTTTTTAGAAACAGTTCCTTACTCCCAGTATAGAATCTGCTTGTTTATGTTCCACTTATGGTCTTTAGGGAAGTCGTCGCCCTCCCATGCCTTTTTGCTTGTCCATTTCTCAGCCGGGTCTGTCCAGAAAGCATCGTCTGCCGGAAGGCCGAGAGGGAGGAATGCGAGGCTCGTCATGTAGAGAGAACCGTTGTTTGTGTACCAGTCTGCCACATTCGGATGGCTTCCGACAAAACCGATGGTGAGGAATCCGCCTGCATTGAAGTTGCTTGCACCGCCGAACATGCGCTTCGTTACGGCTGTGATGCCGGCGCGGACTTGTCCGTTGCTCAACTCCTTAGGGAGCTGCTTGCGCCATGCAAGTTGTGCGAGCGGCTGGAACACTGCCATACGATAAGGAATGGAGCGTCCAACTACAGGGAATGTTCCTTCTGGTGAGATGAAGCGTTCAAGTATCACACTGAACTTCTGCATACGCTTGCGTGCCTCTTCAAGACGTTTCTTTGAACCGTTCTTGTCGCCTGTGTTGCGGCATGTCCATGTGTCGTTGCCCTTCTTTGCGCATATCATTTCCAGACATTCCACATACATTGGCTGGATGACGTATGAATTGTAATAGTCGAATGCGAATGCCGGTCCGTCGCTATACCATCCGTCGCCGATGTACCATTCTTCCACCTTGTTCATTGCCATGTGTATGCGGTAGTTGTCGTAGTCGGCACCGACATACATCAGGAAACATTCCTCCATTGCCACGAACAAATGCCAGTTTGTGTAAGGCGGGTCATAGCGGCGAAGTCCCTGAAGTTCTTTGATGTAACGCTGCTTGGTTGTCTCGTCGAGCGGCTGCCAAAGAGCGTCGAATCCGCGGTAGAGGCTTTCCACCACGTAGGCGGCATCGACAAGTGTCTGACCTCCGGATTTCCATCCGAGATAGTCCGGGCTTTCCGGATTGACAGCATTGGCATACGCTTTCAAAGCCCATTCACGCAACTGCTTGCGCTTCTGACCTTCTGCTGTATCATCATCGGGAAGTGAAAGCCAAGGTGCAAGACCTGCCATCAGGCGACCGAAACATTCCATGTATGACACTTTCTTGTCGCGGTTGTCCCATGTCGGCGACAGCTCAAGATTTCCGTTTTCCGTAGTCATCACTTTTTGCAGGTTGCCTTCTGCCATATTCTTCAGTACAGGTTCTGCCATCTGATACATGATTTCAACCCACACCTCGCGGTCTGTCTTTTCTGCTTGCTTCTTCTTGGCAGACATTGCCAAAGGCACCATGATGAGTGCCGTTACGATGATCAGTAGTCTTTTCATATTATTTTAAATTTAAAAGTTGTAAGTTCGTTTTGTCATGCGGTTTTGAGCACCCGCTGTGTATGTCGGAAATATTTGCCGTGAGCATTGTTCAACACTTTCAATTGCTGCGCTTGAATACCGACTCCATTTCATGACTCATCAACACAAGCTCGTCGTCGGTAAGTTTCATGATATGGAATGTATCTACAATCTCCCCCTTTTCTTCACCGATTACTTTGGGCGAGTGCAGGAGTAGCATACCGTTCTCCAGTTTCCAGCTGTCATATTCAATCGTCATGTTATAGGTGGCAGCCTTTCCGTTGGAATTGAGTTCAAGGCTTTGCATCCCGCCTTTGCCGTCGGGTTGAGTCCAGAGGTGTTGCAGTGCTGTAAGATTGATTGCCACAGACGAGGTCATATCTCCGTTGGATGCTACTGTATAGATAATGTCTATGTCGTCTCCGCTTTCCGCACCGCCGGTAATCGTGCTGACAGGAACATTTATCAGCAGAGTGTCTCCGCTTTCTTTCACCAGTTCGAGGACATTCATGCTTGTTCCGTCGCCGACTTTGCCTGTGGCTTCCACTATGTCCGGAATCTCTGTAATGGGCAGTACAACCACATCTTCTTTTCCCTGTGTCTTTTTAGGCTTGTCGATGCAGCCAGATAGAAGTGTCGCAATGACTAAGAAGTGTATAAGTATGCTTGCCGCATGTTTTGTTCTCATATCCATATTCATGTTATGATATGTTCAGATTCAAAAAAAGTGTATTAGTCTTCTTTTCTGCTTTTCCAACATTTCCCGCATAAAGCGGTTCGCCGATGGAATAAACCGTAGTCAAGCACAAAGATACGTGAATAATCAGAAAAACAACCATTCTGTCTTGCTTTTTTGCTTAAATGTTAATGGGGTGTTCGTGAATACATCCACTTAAACATGCCAAAATCGACTTTTTCGATTTGACAAAATGATATTTTCGCCTAAAATGAAAATTTAACACTTCGGACGATCTTTTGCCGATAGCAAAGAGACGAAAAAAATGTTGTTAAGACAAATATTTGATAATCAATTAGATATAAAATTTCTCGGAATGCTCAAAAAACGTGCCGGACGCAATTTTTTTGAAAAATCTGAATATTTTAGTAATTTGTTGAATATTAATATGTTACAACTAAATTCACCATTTCCACCCTCAAATGTTCTCAAAAATCCACTCACTTTTAAGTTGTTGTTCAAGCACTCTTTCAAAGCTGTGAATTATATACTTCTTAACATTTTGACAAGACTCCGCTGTCTTTTTCTCCGTTTTCCAGTGCATTTTCAAAAAATCTACGCTGAAAATTTCTCCAATCTACTAAGCGCGTGAAATTGTAGCGCACTGCAAAGAAAATTACAGTGCGCTGAAAATGTGACGACAGTGCGCTGGAAATTTGAGAACTTAGTACTTTTTTTCCAAGGACTCTTCACCGGTAATAAATAAATGTAAAAGAAGCACTCCGAAATGAAACACTATTTCACATTTCAATGGGGTGTTAGAAAATGCGCGTAGAAGCCCCGATTTCCGAGAAAAGTTCGGCACGCTTCATTTTGACGCGTGCCAGAGGGCTTGGAATTTTAACATTTGACAAAATCAAAAAGATAGTATAATGGTGCTGAATTGGTGATTATAAAATTAAAAATACTCGACTTGTTGTCATTTTGTCAAAATGAAATACCCCTCTAAAAAACGATGTCAAAAATTTTGTTATGGGAATAGTTTGTTGAATACACGGCTTATTAAGTTAGTATTGCGATAAAAACACCTTCTTAGTTATCAAAAAAATATCGAAATCCTGTTTCTCACAAAAAATGTGCTATCTTTGCAGTTGTCGATAAAAAAGTAACAGCTATGCCGCAAATCAGCACTTTTTATGGGATTATCATCCTGATGAACTTTACAGACCATGCACCCGCCCACTTCCATGCATGGTACAATGAATACAAGGCAATTGTCAGCATCAAAGACGGAGTGGTGAAAGGCGAAATGCCGGGCAGGGCATTGAAAATGATTTTGGAATGGCTGGAACAGCATAAGGAAGAACTGATGGAAAACTGGGAGAAAGCTCAAAAAGGCGATCCATTGGAAAAGATTGCACCTTTAAAATAAAAAGATACGGATATGTTTACAGAAGTAGTGAAAGCCGAGTATGTGGATGGGTATCGCATCCGGTTATGGTTCAATAACCAAGTGACCAAAGTTGTGGATTTACGTTCCTCGTTGAAGGGCAGGGTATTCGAGCCGCTGAAAGACTTGGAGTTCTTTAGGCAGTTCACAGTGAAGTATAATACCATAGAATGGAAAAACGGTGCGGATTTTGCCCCTGAGTACCTGTTCTCCTTGCCGGAGGCTTGAAAGCCTGCTGACAGTCTCATTTCCTGTCTGCTTTTTGCGGATGATTGTAGAGTGCAGGTGTTTTTTCCTTTTCCAACCTCTTGGCTTCATCAATTTTTCTATGCCATTACATAGCGTAGAGTGGGACATTATAAGCCATTCTGAAAAAATCTATGCGATTTATTTGCACACCTCGAAAAATGTCCTTACCTTTGCAACGCAATTGAGAGAAAGGGGCTAAGTTTCGGTTATTCTCTTTCATTTTAATATCGCGGGGTGGAGCAGTTGGTAGCTCGCCAGGCTCATAACCTGGAGGTCGTTCGTTCGAGTCGAGCCCCCGCAACTACAGAAGCGGTAAATGTCGGATATTCCATATTTACCGCTTTTATTATGTGTATGCGTAGGGTGCGGCGGGGCGGAGGCGCATCTTTCTTTTTCTTGACGGATGTATCTTGTTTTGGAAATTATCATGTATCTTTGCAACTGATTTTGAACATTCTGAAACAAAAAGAAACTTATGACAAGAGCAATCATTACAGTTGTCGGAAAAGACACAGTCGGAATTATAGCCAAGGTATGTACTTATCTGGCGGACAGTCAGATTAATATTCTTGATATTTCACAGACTATCGTGCAGGAGTATTTTAATATGATGATGATTGTGGATATGACCAAGTGTGTGAAGTCGTTTGACTCTGTGGCTTCCGAACTGACAGAGATAGGAGTGAACACGGGAGTGCAGGTGAAATGCCAGCTTGAGGATATTTTTGACAAGATGCACCGTATCTAACATGTTATATTCAAGATTCTTCTATTATGATTAATATATCGGAAGTGCTCGAAACGAACAAGATGATCGAGCAGGAGAACTTAGATGTGAGAACCATTACGATGGGAATAAGTCTGCTTGACTGTGCGGACAACGACCTTCAGGTTACTTGCAACAAGATATATGACAAGATAACCACACTTGCGCGGAATCTCGTCAATACGGGAGAGGAGATTTCACGTGAATTTGCCATTCCCATTGTGAACAAGCGAATATCCATCACACCTATTTCGTTGGTGGGAGGTGCATGTTGTAAGATTCCGGGCGATTATGTCCAGATTGCAAAGACGCTTGACCGTGCGGCAAAGGACGTCGGAGTTAATTTCCTTGGAGGATACAGTGCGGTGGTGTCGAAGGGCATGACACGCAGCGACGAACTTCTCATTCGCTCCATACCGAAAGCGTTGGCATGTACAGAACGTATATGCAGCAGTGTCAATGTCGGCTCCACCAAGACCGGCATTAACATGGATGCGGTGAAGCTGATGGGAGAGATTATCCGTGAAACGGCTGAGGAGACGAAGGAGCAGGACTCACTGGGGTGTGCCAAGCTTGTGGTGCTGTGCAATGCCCCTGACGACAATCCGTTTATGGCGGGTGCCTTTCATGGGGTGAGCGAGGCGGATGCGATTATCAATGTCGGGGTCAGCGGTCCGGGAGTAGTGAAATATGCGCTTGAGCAGATTCCGGATGCCAACTTCGAGGTGCTTTGTGAAACAATCAAGAAAACGGCATTCAAGATAACACGTGTGGGGCAGCTTGTGGCGCAAGAGGCATCGAAGCGTCTCGGGATTCCGTTTGGAATCATCGACCTGTCGCTTGCTCCGACACCGGCTGTCGGCGACAGTGTGGCAGACATTCTGCAATGTATCGGAGTGGATCGTGCCGGTGCGCCGGGTACGACAGCCGCACTTGCACTGCTGAATGATCAGGTGAAGAAAGGTGGTGTGATGGCTTCGAGCTATGTGGGCGGACTGAGCGGAGCGTTCATCCCTGTCAGTGAAGACCAAGGCATGATTGACGCGGTGGAAGCAGGTGCGCTCACCATAGAGAAGCTTGAGGCTATGACCTGTGTGTGCTCTGTCGGGTTGGACATGATTGCCATTCCGGGCGATACGTCCGCAGCAACCATCTCGGGAATCATTGCGGACGAATCGGCTATTGGCATGATAAACCAGAAGACCACGGCTGTGCGCATCATTCCTGTCATCGGCAAGCAGGTGGGCGACACGGTGGAGTTTGGAGGACTTCTTGGACATGCGCCGGTAATGCCTGTGAACTCTTTTGCTTGTGACAGATTTGTGAACCGGGGCGGACGTATTCCGGCTCCGATACACAGTTTCAAGAACTAAAGGCTGATGCTGGTATAATGGATGTGAAGGATGAAACGCGAAGATTTTGAGATAATGGCTCCCGTCGGTTCGAGGGAGTCGCTTGCGGCAGCAATCAAAGCCGGTGCTAATTCTGTGTATTTCGGTATCGGAAAGCTGAACATGCGGTCGCATTCGGCAAACGCTTTCACCATAGACGACTTGAAGGAAATTGCGCAGATATGCCATGACCACGGTCTGAAGAGCTATCTGACTGTCAATACCATCATATATGGTGAGGACATCGAGACCATGCACGAGATTATAGATGCGGCAAAGGAGGCTAACGTGTCCGCAGTCATTGCGAGTGACGTAGCTGTGATGACTTACTGCCGAGCCGTAGGTCAGGAGGTGCATTTGAGCACGCAGCTCAACATCTCTAATATCGAAGCCTTAAAGTTCTACGCGCAGTTTGCGGATGTGGTGGTGCTTGCCCGCGAACTCAACATGTGGCAGGTGAAAGCCATCTACGAACAGATTGTGGCGCAGGACGTAAGAGGTCCTAAGGGCGAACTGGTCAGAATCGAAATGTTCTGTCACGGTGCGCTCTGCATGGCGATAAGCGGCAAGTGCTATTTGAGCCTGAACAATGCCAACCGGAGTGCCAACCGCGGAGAATGTGTGCAGATTTGCCGCAGAGGTTACGAGGTGACAGACTTGGAGACAGGTACGAAACTGAATATAGACAACAAATACATCATGTCGCCGAAGGATTTGAAGACCATCGACTTCATGGACATCATGATGAACGCGGGGGTACGTGTGTTCAAGATTGAAGGAAGGGCACGCGGACCGGAGTATGTGCACACGGTGGTGAGCGCGTACAACGAAGCCATATTGTCTGTTCTCGACGGTACGTTCACGGATGAGAAGAAGGCATTGTGGGACGAGCGGCTGTCAACAGTGTTCAACCGTGGCTTCTGGGACGGATATTATCAGGGACAGAAGTTAGGTGAATGGTGCGAGGTATATGGCTCTAAAGCAACGGAAAAGAAAGTCTATGTAGGTAAGTGTATCAAGTATTTCTCTCAGATAGGTGTGGCTGAGTTCTTGATAGAGAATGTGGATTTGAACGTGGGCGACAAGATTCTCGTGACAGGCAATGCGACAGGCGCATTGATGCAGCATGTGGAAGAGATTCGCTACGACTTGCAGCCTGTCGCTACGGCAACACGAGGTCAGCACATTTCCTTCAAGACGGATGAACGTGTGCGTCCTAATGACAAACTGTATAAACTTGTGGATGCTACGGACATGAGGCTTACGCAGCAGTGAGGCGCAGTTGATTTTCATTTTGCTGTAGCGAAGGGATGTTCTTAGGTTTCGCTTGCCGTAGTTGTAGAGGATTGTTTATAGCCAATTCGTTGTTTTATATATAAGGTATGCCCGACAGATTTCTTTCTGGAAATTTGTTGGGCATATCTCTTTATATAAGTGTGGAACTGTCTGGCAAACCTGTATCGGTGGTGGAATCTATTTATAGAAGAATGGTGCGGTGAGTATAGTCAACATCAATACTGTATATGCCCATAGCAGATGTTGTGCACTCAGATGTTTGTTCTCCCAAGAAATGAAGCCGAAAATGAGGATAGACGACAATGTACCGATTATGGCACCAGCCATGATGTCTCCCGGATAATGAACTCCTAAATAAAGACGTGTATAGCAGTTGAGTAGTGCCCAAAATGCCATCATGGCATTGAGTCGTTTGTTTTTGAACACAAAGTGTAAAGCAGTTGCCAGTGCAAAAGTGTTAGCGGCATGACATGACGGAAAACCGAATTTGCCACTGCGGTAGTTGTTGACAATGTGTAGCAGGTTGGATATGGGATTGTCTGGATTGGAGGGACGCATACGTCCGATGGCATCTCTTATGACATGCCCGCACAATTGGTCGGATACTGTGATGGTGGCTGCCATACATAATATGAATATAATCAGGGTGCGGGGATGATGCCTCATATTGAGGACGGCTATGGCAATGAGCGTGGCATAAAGTGGAATCCATGTCATTTTATTGGTATATGCCAGCATGATTTTGTCGAGGATATTGCAATGGAGACTGTTGATAAGCAGCAGAAGCTCTGTGTCAATTTGTGTGATATAGTTCATTGTAGATTTTTTGTAAGTTTATTGACAATTGTCTGTCTGAGAATTGTTGTGCATATTTCCAGCCGTTGTCTGCCATTTGTTTGTGCAGCAGAGGGGATTCCATGATTTTCTTCACGGCTTCGGCAAGTTGTGTCCAGCTATATGACGGAACGTATAGGCTGTGAGGCCCTCCCGCTTCTTCGAGGCATGAGCCTGTGGCGGCAATGACAGGAACGCGTGACAGCAGGGCTTCTACAATCGGAATGCCGAAACCTTCGTAGGTAGATATAAAGGTAAAGACGGAAGCTCCTTGATAGAGCATAGGCAACTCCTGATTGCTCACATGGTTGAGGATGTGCAGACGGGAGGAGAGGTTATTTGCAGATGCGTAATGTTCTATCTCTTGCTGGTAAGTTATTTTGCCGTGTTTGCTTTCTTTTCCCACCAGTACCAGATGAATGTCATGAGGCAGAAGGCTCATGGCTTTAAGCACGGTCAGTTGGTTCTTTCTGCGCTCGATGGTGCCTACGCAGAGGATGTATTTTTGTGGCAGATTGTATTGTTCTTTGATTGCGAGAATCTGCGAATCGGACATAGGCTGGGAAAAAAGCGGTATGTTCACACTCTGATATACCACGGAGATTTTTTCTTCCGGCACATGGTATAGTTTCATCAGGTCGCGTTTGGTCTGCTGACTGATGGCTATCACTCTGTCTGCTACTTTGCAGGCATGGAGGGTCTTCCATTTGAGAATATAGCGTTGCAGCAGACTGTAAGTGTGTGGATGACGTATGAAGATAAGGTCATGAATGGTCACGACGCTTTTGCATCCCGTATATTGTATTCCGATAGGAAGCTCGTTGCTCAGACCATGATAGATGTCTATGCCAGACCGCTTTATGCTGAAACATATAAGCAGGTTGCGCCAAAGTTCTCGGATAAGTCCGAAAAGGAGAATATGCGGCGGGTGGATGAATGTGGCATGTTCTGTGAGTTGTGTGGTTGCAGCCTCTTTGCCTTTGCTTGCTGTAAATAGGAATATCTGAACGGAGTCGGCAAGCGCATTTATGCACCTGCGGCTGTAATTTCCTATCCCCGTGAGATTGCTTACGGCTTTCTTGGCATCAAATCCGATATGTAGTACCACTGGACTTAAATTTTTGTTTTGCCGATAAGTTTGTACCATAGTTTTCTGTACCATTCGTTATAATAGCGTTGTTTCCATTGTATATCCCTATATACTTCAAGAGGATTCCCAAAAAATTCCATGTATTTTTCTAAATGTTTCTTGAAGAAGAATGTGTCGATGGCATCTTTTTTGTTTTTTTCAATACGGTTTCTCGAATTCTTTCTTATTCTGTAATGAAAAAGAATTTCTTGTGATTGTTTTACTTTACCGCTGTGATAAAGAAGACGTACAAAGAAATCCCAATCTTCTATTCCTGTCAGGAATTTTTCGTCAAATCCTCCGATTCTATCAAAATCTGTTCTTCTGAAAATGGATGACACAACAAGTTGGTTCTTTAATAATTCTTGTTTGTAGTCTGTGTAGCATATATTAAATATTTTGTTGGTAGCCCCGAATTTTCTTACTCTGCAACAAAATAAGGTGTAATCCGGATGCTCTTCCAAAAATGTCACACCTTTTTCTATATAGGCAGGGGAAAGGATGTCATCGCTGTCAAAAGGAAGAATATATTTTCCGCGACTGTGTTTTACCCCATTGTTCCTTGCACTTGAAGGACCTTGGTTATCTTGTCTTATGTAGATAATGCGAGAATCTCTGTCAAGATAAGGTTGCAGAACGGATTTTATATTATCCGTAGAACCGTCGTCTATAATGATTGCTTCCCAATTGTGGAAAGTTTGGTATAGCAGACTGTCTATAGCTTCTGAAATGTAGGCTGCTTGATTGTAGCATGCCATGATAATAGAGATAAGAGGAGTGTTCATTGTATGATTCTTTTTCGGTTGTTTATTAACTCACGTATCACAAGCCCGATTGGGGCGATGTGAAAATAATAATGTTTGACGTCTTTGCCTGTCCATTTACATATATACATATACAGCAAGTAGAAAGGAAGGAGCATGTAATAAAGGAAAATGTGCAGGATATTGAACCACAGAGGGCGACATACATTACTCGCATGTTTCAGCAACTGAAGCTGTGAAGCGAATCTTCTGTGAATATATCCTGTCTTTCTGTTTCCGCGGTCGTGAACAGCCGAGGCAGAAGGAGCGAATCCCACTTTCCAACCGTGGAATCTTGCCCGTTGTATGAAGTTGGCATCTTCTGCATAATGTATGAACACCGGACTGAACATGCCTACTTCCTCTATGCACTGACGAGGTATGAGCCAATGGGCGGCAGGGCAGAACTTGACTTCATAAATATCTTTTGTGCGTCCGAGCAAAGTGTCTTCTGTAAAGCGTTTCAATGTCGGGAGATAGCGGCACAGGAAATTTTCCGCCTTATTGTGTGCGGCATCGGTCTGCACGGGACTTACAATGCCGTACTCGGGATTACGGAGTTGGACATTCATCAGAATTTGCAGAGTGTCTGGCTCTACCCATGCATCTTGGTTGAGCAGATAGATGTAGTCGCTACCCTGTTCCATTGCATACTTGATTCCGATATTGTTGGCTTGTCCGAAACCGAGATTGGTCTTGTTCTCAAAGACAATGCAATGTGGAAATTTTGTCCTTATTCTTTCTGCTGTGCCGTCTGTCGAATGGTTGTCTATCACAACAATGGTGGTCCGCGGATTGTCATATACGCTGCCGATGCACCGGTCTATCCACTGCATGGCATTGTAGGTGACGATGATTACGAAGATATTCATTTATTTCTAAACATTTTTGTTGTATCTATAAAGGAAACTCAATTATAATTTGTCAAATCTTCATATACCGTCTGTAATATGACTTTCCCTTTCTTCTCTTTTATGGAGTCCGCACCTTCGACGGCTTGTTGGCTGTTGTTGTCGTAAATGATACATCCGGTAGAGTCCCTGAACATGAATCCGTTGTTATAAGTGTTGAAAGCGAAAGGATAGGTGTAGGAGTCGGAAAGAACATCGCGGCTGAATCTGAACTCGTTGTGCGGTAATCCCATCAGTCCTAATACTGTGGCGGGGATATCTGTCTGGCTGACCAGATAGTCTATTTTGCGTGGCTCTTTCACAGCACCGCCCAAAATGAGGAAAGGAATGTGTGCATATTCTTTAGTATTTGCCCGACATTCCGCACTTTGATTGAATCCGTGGTCTGCCACACATACAACGAGCAGATTCTCCCATGCTTCTGTATGCTTCAATTCGTTGATGAATGTAGAGATACAACTATCCGTGTAGGCGAAAGCATTGAATCTTTCGTCAGAGAGACGGTGGTAAGGCACGTCGAACGGAGTGTGAGAACTTAATGTCAGATAGGTCATATACCAAGGAGAATGCTTTGAGCGGTGCTTCCTCATTACCTCCTCTTTCAACCATTTGCATGTAACATGGTCTGGCACACCCCAGCTCTGTGTGGCTTCTTTTGCGGGGAAATCATCTTGAGATATAAGTGTGTCATGTCCTGTGGCGAGAAAGAAATCGGACATGGCAAAGAAGGTGATGTCACCGCCGTATAATGCTGATGTCTCATATCCGTATGCTTTGAGGGTTTTCGGTAATCCCGGCATGGTGTGAAGCTTACGAGTCATCTTGATGACACTGGTTGTAGGTTGAGCAATGTAGCCGCTGATGACAGCCGGCAGTCCTCTGTCTGTTCTGAAACTGCTGCAATAGCAGTGTGTGAAACAGATGCCTTCATCCATCAGCCGGCTCATTCCGGGAGCTGTTTCCGGCATACCGCCAAGACTTTCGATGAACATGGCACTGAAGCCTTCCATGATGATAACGAGGACATTCGGCTTGGCGACATGCTGAATCTCCGCTTGTGCTGTTCGGACTGGGTATAAAGAGTTGAATGCGTCTGCGCATTCTTCTTTTGGATAGAACTTGAATTCATCATGAACTCCGACAGTTTTTGTAAAAGTGTAGAAAAGATTGTACAACGGATTCAGTGCGGAGTGATTGCAGAAGTCTATGCGTGAATAATAGGCACGTGGTGCGGTGTTGGGCCATTTCCTGATTCCGCGTATAGAGACAAAAAGAAATCCGGACAGGCAGAGCATGATCATGCTTTTTATGTACCACTTTCGGTATTTCCACTCTGCTTTTTCGAGTAGAGGAAGAGGCAGACGAAGAATGAGGAAGATGACAACTGTGAGTATCAGGACTGCTAACAAACGTAATATGATGAAGCCTGTCGTGACACTGGCAAAGGCATTCTTGGGGTCATTGATATACATGAATATAGTGGCATCAAGCTTGAATTCCCAAAATTCATACAGAACAGCATCGGTCATAGTGACTATTGCCATCAGGAATGCGATGAGCCAGTTGTATATGTTCATATATCTGTGTAACTTGAAGTTACTGCTATATACCGAAATCCATAGAATTATCAGTGGAATGACGGTAAGGAATCCTGCCGTAGCATTGTCAAGAGCGAATCCGTGAAGATAGATGTCCCATAAATCGTTCACTTTGCAGTCTGTTTCCCAGTATGCGTGGTTGTAAAGTATAAAGAGTGGCTTCTGTATGACAAGGAAAATGCAGACAATAAGTGCATAATACATAATGATGCCGCTAATGTTTCTTTTCATTGTTTGTGAATTTTTGATGTAATAATAAGGAATATGGATTTATTATAATTCTAATTTGAATTTCACCTTTTCCGGTTTCTTCTTGACGTATTTCCGCCAAAAACATTCACGAGCTTTCAACATGATATGTTCACACTCGTCTGCGTCAAAACCGCGGTAGGTTGCGTATGCTCTTGTCATAAGGACTATGAACCGCTTAGGTCCCCACAGGCGGGCAAAATTTCGGCATCCACGGTGTTGGCAGACATGCCCGATATACATTTGGTTGGTATCTACCAGTGAAAAGTGATACTCTCCTTGACGTTTTGTCCACAGAATATTGCCGGGGGAATAGTCCTTGTGAAGAAATCCTTTCTCATGCAATCGGGCTGTGAAGCGTCCGAAGTTTTGTGCAAAATCCTCATAACAGCCTTCTTTGGCATCTCCCCATTCATACATCTTGTGCTCGTAGTCGGAATGTATGCTGACAAAATAGGAATATCCGATAAGCCCGCACATACGTTCTTCTATACAAGCTACAGGCTCTGGAGATTCTATTCCGTTGGCAAGGAGTAGGGACGCGTGCTTGTAAGCACGTTGGCATTTGGGCAAGCGTATTCCAAAAGAATAGACAAAAAGATTGATACCTGACGGACGGTGGTAACGCTTGACGTTAAGCGATGTACCGTCCGGACATTTCACCTTTTTTATCAGATTGCGTCCGTTTTGCACTGTTTCTCCATAGTCCTCTCTGTCGAAACATTCTATTATATCGGAAATATAACCTCGGAGCTGCTCATAACGCGGGTTCAGTGTGATGTTTCTCTTCATTCTGTTTCTTCATTGTAAGCTGATGATACGGTTTATATGTTCGCATATTTGCTGTGGGGAGAGTGCAGTCAGGCAATGGAAGTCATGGTATCGGCAACTGTTGCTTCCGCTGATGGTGCATGGCTGGCACGGACAGTCGGCAACGATACAATTCTCGCGTTTCTGGCCCCAGCCAAGAAAACCGCATTCGGGAGTGGTGCTTCCCCATACGGAAACGACCGGTGTCCCAACCAGTGATGCCAGATGCATGTTGGCGGAATCCATTGTCAGCATCACATCAAGTCTGCTCATAAGGGCGATTTCCTCTTCGATGGGCATTTGTCCGGCGACACATGTAGCATGTGCATGTTCTTCTGCCCACTCTTCTAAAATTGCTTGCTCTGCTCCCTTGCTACCGAACAGATAAATCTTGACATTCTCATGACTGGATAGAAGCCGTACAACATCCCGCATTTTGTCCAGAGGATAAGTCTTGTTCCTGTAACGAGCAAAAGGGGCTATCCCGATGCTGGGTATATGGGGCAGATTGCGAGTGCGTTTTGCCGGAAGAACCGAATCTGCACTGACTTTGAATCCCAGTTTTTGAAGCACGTCGAAGTAGCGCAGACAGAACGGTCTGAAACAAACTCCCTGTTTGTGTACTTTTGTCAATTGTTTGCGGTGCATCCTGTCCTTGTTTATCATGACCACTTTATGTCCTGTGATAACGAAAAAGACGTCTATAATCCATGAACGCAGCATATTATGGAAGTCTGCCACACATGTCACGTCTTCTTTTCTGAGCATGTGTATCAGTCTGAATAGCCCGGCAAATCCCTTTGTCTTTTCGTGCTCGATGGTCAGTAGTTCCACATTGTTAGGCTTGCCGACGAATATCCGGGAGAAGAACGGTGAGGTAAGTACCTTTATTTTCCATTGGGGATATAGCCTTGCCACAGCATATATAGCCGGAACGGTCATGGCTACATCGCCCAAGGCGGAAAGGCGGATGACGAGTAAAGTTGGAGTTGGTGGTTTCATGCCTCAGTTGATTTTATACTGACCTGTCCGCCGGAAATATTCGTCTGCAACGGTCAGCTGTATGGCAAATTCAATTTTGCGGTTTCTGAACTTCTCTATATATTCATGGGCATGTTTGATAATGGCTTCTGCTGCTTCCGGATGTTCTGTGTAATATTGCATACGCTCTATAAGATTGGAGTAGTCGGGGTTTATTTCTATATAATGATAGTCGGGAATAAGGGTGGCTTCCATGAACCATGTTTCATATTTCGGACGTGGCATCACTGCTACGGAATTGGATGACATCACCCATTTCAGGTTAGTGGCAACGTCGTTGCCCTCTATGCAGGCAATGAATTTGTACTTCAACTGTTGTGACATGGTCATAAAATCCTGCTTCCATTCAGGGTGCTCCTCTGCGTAGTCGTCATTGGTCTTGCCGACATCGCACAGCGGATTTCCGAAGTGCAACTCCAGAAACTTAGCTCTGTGTGCCTGTCTGACAACATTGCGGAACACAATCATGTTTTTCTTCGTTCTGAACGGCTGCTTGTCGTTGACAAAGACAAAATGCCTCCATTGGTTCAGTTTCAGTACAACCGAATTAGTGTTGTCGGGGGTTATCGGTCTGCTCTTGACAAATGCAGGGCAGGAGGGAACTTCCGTGACATCACCGAAACGGTAGGCAAAGGAATACTCAGGATTGAAGCAACGCACTACGCGATACAGGTCGAAGAAATATTTGGTTCGTTTCCCGCTTTGTCCGAAAGGGAATTTGAAAGTGCCTACTGTCGTGTCGGGGATGATATGGCTGTGCTCTCCGATGCGTATATAATAGTTGGCTCTTCTGCACACCTCCGCCTTTTCTCTATCTGTGAGAGAAGCCATCAAAGTTTTCCGCGTGTTCCTGAAAAACAATGCGGGGATGCTATAGTCGGCGAAAGAATGCAGATAGAGCCACATTCTGGAGAACCATCTTCCGGGACGGATATAGCTTAAATTCATCATTGTCTGTTAAAATATTCCCAACTGACCTTATGCAGCTTATCAGTGCCCTTGGGCTGCCAAATACTGTTCCACACCCTCTATGTCTTTGCGCGTGTCAACTGAGAGCGATTTGCAATGGCAGTTGTAATAATAGATGGGTACATTGTTCTCTATGAAACGGAAAGAATCGTTCTCCTCAATCTTCTCAATCGGACCGCGAGGAGTGTTGTGATAGAAATCAAGGGCTTTCCGGTTGAAAGCTCCTACACCGACAAACTTATGATACACATAGTCCATGTTGCCTTTCGGGTAAGGGATGGGGCTGCGTGAGATGAACAGGCATCTGTCATGTGCATCCGTCACAATCTTCAGATTTGTGGCATCAACCACTTCTACAGGATTGCTGAAATCTGTCATAAGATTCGACACATACAGTTCCCCTTCGGCGATGTTTTCAGGGATACACTGTATGATAGACTCTTTTGTGAGCAAAGGTTCGTCGCCGTTGACCATCACATACAAGTCCGCCTCGACACGTGTGGAGACTTCGTACAGACGTTCTGTTGCCGTGTCATGGTTGCTTGAAGTCATGATGACCTCCGCACCGAAGCTTTCGCAGACCGCTTTTATCTTCTCACTGTCTGTCGCTACAAATACATTGCTGAAAGCTTCCACTTCCTTGCAATGTGAATAGACCCACTGAATCATCGGCTTTCCGCAGATTTCAGCCAGAGGCTTCTCGAAGAAACGTGACGATTCTGCACGAGCCGGAATTACACATACTATTTTCATATCAATCTGTTGTTATTGTTTTTTTTGTTTATGTTTCCAACGTTTGTGCGTCCACAGCCAATATTGAGGCGCACGTCTGATTGTCGCCTCAAGCATTTGCAGATACAGGAGCGTGTAAGGATATTTTTCGTCCGACTGCGGAGGCGACATTTTCTTTACTGACATGATGTATTGTCCTCTTCGAGGCTTCTCTATGTCGAGATAGAGGAATGAAGCTCCTATATGTCTGCCGATTTCTTCTCCGCCGACCATATATGGAGATTCCTGATTGAGGAAACGTGTCCAGTGGTTCAGGCTGCGGCGGATGGGACGCTGGTCTGAAATGAAGCCTATGAGGAATGTGCCGTATTCTTGTTTCATCTTTATGACGGTGCGCACGGCGGTCTTCTGTGGTATGAGGACTGTAGAATAGCGTGAGCGTATGGACTCCATCAGTCTGCTGAAGACCCGGTTGCTGAGGGGGCGGTATATCTCTCCGTTGACCTTGGGCAGGGCATAGTGGCGGGTTATTTCTTGCACCCATTCCCAGTTGCCGTAGTGTCCGAGGAAGATGATTATGGGACGACCTTCCGAGGCAATCTCCTCTATAAGATGTGTATTGCGCACGATGACCCGACGCTCCATTTCTTCGTCGCTGATGTGAAGAAGCTTTATTGTTTCCACAATGCAGTCGCATAAGTGTCGGTAGAATTCTTTCTCTATCTTGTCGAGTTCGCGTTGCTCCATTTCCGGGAAAGAATTTCTTAGATTCGTTCTCACGATTTTGCGCCTGTATTGTAGTATGTACCTCATAAACAGATACATTACATCGCTCATACGGTACATCACGTCGAGAGGAATATGGGCAATGAGGCGACATAAGAATATGACCATTACTGATACCGCGTGTTCCATGTCAGGCATTTCCGTTTATGATGGTGGATGTTATCAGTTGAGTTGCTCCGATATTCTTTTCCACATATCGGTGGGCTTGGTGGTTTATCTCTGCCAAAAGCGCATCGTTGTACTTAAGTCCGGAGAACCACTTGTCGAGTTTTTCCGGAGAACTCACCATGCAGCCTATCCCGATATTCATCATCTGCCGCGGAGTTATTTTACGGTGGATGCAGGGCCCGAATGCAACGGGAAGCCCATATACGACAGGTTCTATTACGCTGTGGAGGTAGCGGGTGAACCCTCCGCCGACGTATGCCCACTTCCCATAGCGGTAGATGCGTGACAAGGCTCCGATGAAATCGATTATGAGCACTTGTACACGCGAAAAGTCGGTGTCGGAGTTGCATTCGGAGTACGACAATGCATATCCTTCTAATTCATATTTAATCCGGTTCAGTGTTTTCTCGCTTATTTCGTGCGGAACGAATATGAACTTGGTGTCTTGATGCTTGTTGGCAAGGTGTGTCACCATTGCAAGGTCTTTGTCATCGTGTATGCTTCCGGCGATGAACACTCCGTTCTCTCGGGCGCAGAACGCTTCTATTACGGCATCGTGGTATTCTGTTTCGGTTATGGCTGCGGCATTGTCGAACAACGGGTCTCCGGCGATGACGGCATTCGCATATCCCAACTTCTTGAGGTTTGTTTGCGATTGCTCGTCAAGCACTGTGCAGGAACTGAAGTAACGCAGCATACGGCGGTGGAAGCCTCCGTACCATTTGAAGAATACCGAGTGTTCGGATATGATTGCCGATATGAGAAACACTGGAATCTTTCTGTTTGAGAGTTCGGCAAGGTAATTCATCCAATATTCAGAGATAATGAATACGGCTCTTTTCGGCTTTACGGCATCAAGGAAGGCCGAGACGTTTTTTCTGCTGTCAACAGGCAGTGCGAAGATATAATCCGCTTCTGTCTGGCTTGCGGAAAGTTGTTTGAGTGCGTTGTAGCCTGTAGAAGAAAAGAATGTGAGGACAACACATCTGTCTGTTGAACGGCGCAATTGGTGCAGAATAGGGCGCGCTACGGCATATTCGCCCAGTGATGCGGCATGAACCCAATATACTTCTCTTTTCTCGCCCGCCATAGCCTTGCATACTTCCTGCATGGCATTTTTGCGGCACTTTATAAAGCTCATGAACTTTTCTCCGAAGACGAGACGAAGTAGGAATGTTGCCCGGTCGGAACCTGCCGTCCGGACAAGTCTGTCCAACAAATCCAAGACAATGTTATATAGAAAATGAGTTACCATCCCTTTTCTCGTATAGAAATCCGCCTATAGACAATCCCGAGATTCAGCGATGAATATATACAAAAAAAGACGTGGGTGTCTGTACTTCCTGCCTACCCCGACTTCAGGCCTTCGCAATTGCCTCCATTCAAGGATAGGCAACGCAGTTAGCCCACGTCGTGATATATTATAACACAACACCACACACCATTATGCGGCATACGAGATGCTGTAAATGATGTTTATGGATATATAATACACCCAACGCAGACGTTCTTGTTGCCGTTTCTCCCTGAATGGTTTCAAAGTTGCGAAGTTTGAAGTCGGAAGATAACGTTCGTAAACGTCCTTTACCAATAAATGCAGACCCCGTTCCCCTTTCGGGCTAACTGAGTCGGCGGCAAAAGTATAAAAAAAACAGGACTGCACAAAATTATATTTACATATTCTGTGCAAATACAGATGATATAGGTTGATAGAAGAAGGGGAAAGTCTGGATGCACTTCCGGTTGGCATGTTATTAAAACTCAAAATTAATATTTAAGGCTTCCATAACAAAATATTTTATATATATTTTTTAACAAAAATATTTTCTGACAATATGGTGGTGGATGTTATTGTTCTGATTTCTTTTTGTCGGTTTTATGCCTGAAATGTCTTCTTTTTGATTTTGTCAAATGTTAAAATTCCAAGCCCTCTGGCACGCATCAAAATGAAGCGCGCCGAACTTTTATTGAAGAATGGGGATTTTACGCGCAGTTCGTGAAGCTTCTAAGAATTGTGAAATAGTGTTTCATTTTCTAACAGTTCTTTTACATTTATTTATTTCCGGCGAAGAGTCCTTTGGAAAAAACTGCTAAGTTTTCAAATTTTCAGCGCACAGTTTTTTTCTCCACAGCGCACTGTAATTTTATTTTCTGTGCGCTACAATTTTCTGCACTGTGCGCTGAAAATTTGACGACAGCGCGCTGAAAATAAAAAAACAGTGGGAAGCGGAGAAAAAGGCTGTTTGCTTCGGCTGAAATGTTAAGATGTGTATAATTCTCTGCATTGAAAGAATGCCTGCACAAGAACTTGAAAGTGAGTGGATTTGAGGCGGTGTTTGAGAGTGAAAATGGTGTGTTTTGTTGTAATACATTAATAATCAATAAATTATCAGAATACTCGGAATAATCGAAAAATTGCGTCCGGCATGTTTTTTTGAGTATTTTGATGGTTTTTATATTCCATTGATTGTCAATGATTTATCATTGTATCAAAATTTTCGTCTTTTTGTCCTCGGCAAAAAAACGCTTGAAGTGTTAAATTTTTATTTTGGGCGAAAATATCATTTTGACATTTTAAAAGTGGTCTTGAGTGGAGGAAAAATGTACCCAAAAGTCGGACACAAAACTTTTGGGTACACTTCATTACGGTATAGAACTTTAACCAGTTGAATGTAGCCTCATAACAAGATGTCTGTTATGAGGCTACATTCGAATTTATTTGTTTTCGTAGAACTTCTTCAGGGTGTAGAACGCTTTTTTCTTGGCTCCTTTCTCTGAAATCAGTCCTTTGCGGTTCCATCCGTCCTGTATGCCATGAAGTTGGCGCAGGGGCGACATGAAGTCAACTAAAATCCAAGGAGCCATGCCGGCAAGACCGTCAATCTGGTCAAACATACGGAGACTTTCTTCGTAGAGATATACTTGGAACTCTTCGCTCCAGCGTGTGAGACTGTCGCCGTGCATCCCCTGCATGGCGCCGCCGCCAAATTCACTGACGATGACAGGCTTCTCCAAACCCATCTTGAAGGATTTGTTGCGGCACTCGCTTGGTGAACCGCCGTACCATCCTAAATATTCATTGAAACTGATGATGTCGAGATGCTCCATCAGAGGGTCGTTGTAGGTATATACATTGTCAGGATGTCCGTCGGATTCTTGGTCTTTTTTGCAGGCTGCCGAAATGAGGCGGGTGTCGTCGAGGCTGCGCACGTAACTTGCCAGTTCGGCAAGAAAGGCATTGCGTGAAGGGCTGATGGCTGTCTCGTTGGCGATAGACCAAATGATGGAGCTGGCTCTGTTGAAGTCGCGCCGAATAAGTTCGCTGTATTGCTGTTTGGCTTTCTTCAACACGGCGGGATTCTGCCACTGGATTCCCCAGTAGAGAGGAAGTTCTTCCCACAGGAGGATGCCTTCCTTGTCTGCCATTCTGACGATGTTCTCCTGATGTGGGTAATGGGCAAGGCGCAGGAAGTTGCATCCAAGTTCTTTTGCCCAACCCAGTACCAGAGCGGCATCATCGGCGGAGTGGGCACGGTCGCGGCGCAAAGGATTCTCATCGTGTAGGCAAATGCCTTTCAGGAATATCGGTTTCCCGTTGAGCAGAATCTGCTTGCCCTTTGTCTCGATGCTGCGGAAACCTATCTCATCGTTCAGACTGTCTTTTCCTGCTATGATGCAGATGCGGTAGAGTTTGGGAGTTTCGGGCGACCATAATTTCAGTTTGGGAGCTTCGAGGGTGAAATGGGCTGTTCCGTCGGAAGCCACAGGAATTTGTTTGTCGATTTTCAGTTCCGGTATCTGTATCTGTACATTTTGAGGCATCTTCTTACCGTTGAGCACAATGTTTCCCTTTATCTTGCGTGTCTTATCGCCCAAAGTGCTTTTGTCTAAAGCCATGAAATGATTGCTGATAAAGGTTTTAGGGGTCTCTATCAGCAGTACATCGCGGGTGATACCGCCGTGGTTGAACCAGTCGGCAACTTCGGCAGGGATATTGTCTGCGCGACGTGCTGCATTCACTCCGATAATCAGATAGTTGTCTTTCTCTTGCAGCAGATGGGTGACTTCGAAGCAGAAAGGAGTGAATCCTCCTTCATGGTGTCCCACACTTTCGCTGTTTACACTTACTTTGGCTATATAGTTGGCGGCTCCTACATACACGAAGTAGCGTTTGTCCGTAGAGTAATTATCTACATCGAATTTCCGCCGATACCAGATATTGCCTTCATAGTATGTCAGTTCCGGTTTCTGCGTGTTCCAGCTTCCCGGAACCCAAAGAGTTTGCGCTGCATTGAAGCTGTACTCCACACGGTCTGTCTTGTTTTGTGGTGTGGCATTGCGGTAGATGGATTTACCGCCCATCTGTTCTGTGCGGAATGGGTCGAGAACATATTCCCATTTGCCGTTGAGGCTGGTGGATGTGCGGAACGGTGCATTGCCTATGAAGACTTCCTGACCGCATACGGTGGATGCGATACATAATAATAGGAATGAGAGGAAATGGATTTTTTTCATAAGTCTGTCTTTCTTTTATTGATGATTATATAAGGAAAGAGGTTTCAAGATGAAAGACTTGGAAACTTTCGTCTTGAAACCTCTTTCATCAGGTCTGTTGTGTGGTTGCTCGAATGCAAGAGCAATCGGTTGGCGGTTTCGGATTGTTTTAATCCATGTGGAATACTTCTGGCAGAGGTATGGAAATAGGTGAATTGTCTGGGTTTACTTCCATGATGTCTGCCATGTAGTCCCACCATTTCTTTACAATCGGGTTCTCGCCCATGTCTTGAGAACCAGCATCGCCTTTTGTCTTCTGAAATGCAAAAAGAATGTTGGTCTCTTCGTCAAGATAGATGGAGTAGTCATAGACTCCGCCTTCTTGGAGCAACTGGCGCATCTCCGGCCATAATGCTGCGTGACGTCTCTTGTACTCTTCCTTGAAGCCCGGCTTCAGGAACATTTTGAATGCTTCTCTTTTCTCCATAATATATTTAAGTTTTTTATAGTGCAACATTTTCTGCAGATATGGCAAAAGTACGAATAAAATCCGATAAATCTATTTCTTTTGGTTGGTAATATATTGTCTCGGTCAATATAGGCTTTGTTTAGGTCAATATAGGCTTTGTTTAGGTCAATATAGGCTTTGTTTAGGACAATATTGACTTTGTTTAGGACAATATTGACTTTGAGCTTTTAATCGTGTAATAGCGATTTTTTTTATTTAATTATATAATTAAATTTGCACCAATTAATTTATTCTTAGAAACATAACAAAATGAGACGTGTAGTGCGAAAAACTATGATGTTATTGTCGATAACGGCAATACCTGTGTTCTCGATGGTCAAAAACGTGATGGGATTATCGGAAGATGAACCTTCTTGTTTTGTTCCGATTTATTCGGACAGAGCGAATGTTGTATCCCATCCGGAGTGCAATGACCTGTCGGGATTTGGAGGCTGGGGTGCAAAGTCGGTAAATACAGACTTGCGATACGTTTATTGCGGAGATAAAAGTATTGCTGTCGCTTCCCCTTGGGGCGGTACTCTTGAAGTGAACAATCTTTTGCCTAATACGGTATATAGATTGCACGCTTATGTGTATATACCGGAGGGTATATCTGCTATTATAAATGCTTATTCCCACGGCTATGAAGGCGGTGACATTGATTTGTGGACATCTACAAAGAACGATGAATGGGAAGTTGTGGATTTCACTTACAAAACAAACAATGTCAATACTACTGGTTTGTATTATACAGGTAGTACAGGTTCTGGTAGTGTTTATATAGACAATTACGAACTGTATATTGTAGAGGAACCTTCTATCCGCATACAGTATGTTGATGAAAACGGCATTTCACTGAAAGAAGAGCGTGTGGTTGTTGGAGAGTGGGGGCATGACGTGTCTAAATACCTAATGATAGGACAAGAGTATGTGGCTGAAAAGGACAAAAAAGACTTTGTCGTGGATGATGTTAAATACACTTATGACACAGGGTCGAATTCAGACCGCATACTTGTAGAAGAAGGTGAGAACTTGTTGCAAATTCACTTCAAGAAGTCCGAAGGCATGAGCCAAAATGCAGAGTTGAAGTCTATTTCTGTGGTGGATGCTCAGATGTATCCGTCTTTCTCGCCGGAAGTCACAGAGTATGAAGTGTGGCTCGCAGGAGCTTCGTCAGTACAACCTGTATGCGAAAAGCAGGAAGACGAACAGTCAATAGCCGGTGATGGCATCGTGGATTTGAGCACAGGAGAAGGTCGGTCGGAAATAGAGGTTTTGGCAGAAGACGGAGAGACTGTGAAGAAATATATTCTGAAATACAAGTCGGTGCCGTCTGACGACGCTTTTGTACCAACTTGCCCGGAACTGGAAAATATGGTCAAAGATTCTTTTTGTAATACCCTTGGTTCGTTTGGCGGTTGGGGAACTAAATCCGTCAATACAGACCTGCGCTATGTGTATAGTGGTAATGCGAGCATTGCTGTTGGTTCACCATTTAGAGGTACGTTGGAACTGAACAACTTGAAGCCTAATACTGTTTATCGCTTTATTGCTCAAACTTATTCAACGCAAGGTGTCACGGCTCAGTTTGGATGGTTTGGGCATGGACTGGGCAATGGCGATATAAATTTCTATCTTGATGAAGACAAAAACAATGTTTGGCAGAAAGCTGACTTCACATTGAAGACTTCAAACGCTGGAGGTGGTGTCTATTTTGTAGGTGTTTCTGCTGAAGGTTCTGCCTATATTGACAATTACGAGGTGTATGAGATTGAAAAAGAACCGGTGGTGAGAATACATATTCAGGATGTTGACGGAAATGCCATAAAGGATGATGTTGTTGTGCGTGGAGACTGGACTTCTATGTATCCTTCCCGATACCTTATGTTAGGTCACGACTTTGTGGCTAATGCAGCCGAATACGAATCGTTTATGCTTGATGGTGTGTATTATGAGTTGGATAGAAGTATTTCTGTGGATCATATTATATTGCAGGAAGGCGAAAACGAATTGGTGCTGAAGTACAATGCTATCGTGGTTCCTCCGGCTACTTATGTGTGGGTTTCTCCTTCCGGCGATGACTTGGCGCAGGGAACAGAGCTGGATCCACTCTTGACATTGCAGGCTGCACTTGCTCGTGTAAGAGAAATGAGACAGACGGCGACTGAACCATTAGGAGAAATTCATGTTGTGCTGAAAGGCGGAACATACCGAATGAACGAAACGCTTACTTTAAATGGCGATGATTCAGGAAAACCTTATTCTCCTACTATTATAGAGGCCGCCGAAGGTGAAACTCCTGTTTTGAGTGGTGGTGTTGAGATTTCGGGATGGAGACCTGCCGGAAATGTGGACAAACTGCCGGAAGTGGCGCAGCAGCATGTGTGGATGGCTACAACTCCTAAGTTGGGCGGAAATAATCTGGACTTCCGTCAGCTCTATGTGAATGGTGTTAAGATGAAAAGAGCAAGCACTTTTGATGACCTGTCGATGCCGCGTCTTATCTCTGTTGATAAGAAAGAAAAAACTCTTGACATTCCGCGTCCAAAGGAATTTGACGAAGTTCCTGAGAACGTAGAATTGACCATTGTGCAAGACTGGACTGTGAACCACATGAGGGTGGAGACGGCTGAACATTCCGACTATCGTACTACTTTGACTTTCAAACAGCCGGAGAGCGACATCGAGTTTAAACGTCCTTGGCCTATTCTTCGTGCTGAAGAAAACAGCTTCTCTAATCATTGCTATTATTTTTCTAATGCGTTGGAACTCTTGAACCGTCCTCAGGAATGGTTCAACAATGCAAATTCCGGTATTCTATATTACTGGCCGCGATTTGGAGAAAGTGTCAATACCATAGAAGCTATTGCTCCTGTTCATGAGACATTGGTACGTGTTGAGGGCGATTTGGATAAGATGGTTTCTAATATCGTATTCCGTGGCATCTCGTTTGAACATACTACTTGGATGCGTCCTTCAACCGACGGACAGGTATCGCTGCAAAGCGGACAGTATCTATTTGATGCCTACTCCGACCCTTCTGTACCTGCGGGCAATGTTGCTTATGTTGGACGTCCGTCTGCCGGTGTCAGTGTTAAAAATGCAAGACACATAGATATTGAAGACTGTCTGTTCCAGCACATGGCTTCTACCGCCGTTGACTTTGTAAGTGGAACTAAGCAAGTGAAAGTGGAAGGCTGTGCTTTTAATGATATAGGCGGTACTGCTGTTCAGGTAGGATTCTTTGGTGATGAAAATATTGAGGCGCATCACGCATACAATCCAGAGGATAAACGCTTGGTATGCGACAGTGTTCTCATCAATAACAACTACATTGTCAATACAGCCAATGAAGATTGGGGCTGCAATGGCATTTGTGTGGGATTTGCTGCGAATGTAAATATTCTTCATAATGAACTTCGTGGTCTCCCTTATTCTGCTATTACTATGGGATGGGGATGGAACAAGGCTGTCAATTGTATGCACAACAATCATATTACAGCCAATTATATCAACGGGTTCGCTACTCAGATGCGTGATGCAGGTGCCATCTATACGCTCTCTGCGCAACTGAACTCTTCTATTACGGAAAATCGCATAGAGGGTGTGGGACATCCTTTGTTTGATCCGGTTATGTGGAATATGCGTCATTCGCAATTTGATATATATACAGATGAAGGGTCTGACTATTTTGTCGTTAAAGACAATTGGTGCTCACGTGGAGAAATCAGTAAGAACCAGAATGGCGATCACAATGTTTGGGGTACAAATAATTCTAATGTGGATGAAAGTATCAAGCAAGCTGCTGGTTTGGAAGAAAAATTCGCATATATTCGTGATAAAGTGGTTGCGTTTGATTATGCTCCTGTTGATTCTATCTGTGAACGAAACACATCTGAACATATCGAGTTTGTCGCTCAGAACGAAGGCTTTAAGTTAGGTTCTGTGTTGGCGGTGGACTTGAATAATGATAACAAACTGGATATTGTATATGGAGGTGGTGAAAGCTTTCAGGTACAGCACGGTGGTGTGCGCATGAATACTGGTGATTACGGATTTGTTGCAACACAAGGTATAAAGGAATTGTATATGAACAATTTGGTTGCAGGCGACTTGAACGGTGACGGATATATAGATTTAGTTCAGTCGGGCTGGGACTTTTGGGATGGCTACAATGGTGTGCTGATGAATGACGGAAACGGACATCTGGAGGAAATGGCAATAGATAACGCAACCAAGCCGTCGCCAGCATGCGGTATTGCCGATGTGGATAATGATGGTTTGGTCGATTACTTTTTCATTGGCGGAAGTGCTGCTGATAACTTCTACATACAGAAGCCTGACCGCACTTTTGCAAAGTCTGTTTCTAAACTGGCTTTGCCTGAAGGCTTCCAAGACCCTCATGTAATGTATGCTGATTTCAATAATGACAAGAGTGTTGACCTTTGTATTCTTTCAAGTACAAAAGATGGAGTATATACAAAGGTTTGGTACAATGACGGTAATGGAAACTTTACAGAAACTAATGTAGGCTTTACAGAGAAGGGTACTCGTGGTGCTATGGCGTATGCCGATGTGAATGCCGATGGCTATCTTGACATTGTGGTAGGTGGACGCGCTCTCGGAGAAGAATGGGACACTCCTGCTGAACAGGGAGGTCAAACTGTTACGCTTTATCTTAACGATGGCAATGGCATGTTTGTTAAGCATCAGGATTTTAGTGAGTATGCATTCGATAACGTGACACGTCCTATTCGCTTCTGCGATTGGAACAATGACGGTTATTCCGATTTGATTCTGACCGGATGGAATATTTCTCATGGTAATGTATCTCAAACCGATGTTTATCTGAATGACGGACAGGGCAACTTTACGCTTAGTGATATTGATTTGCCGGGAGTTAGCGAATCTTCTATTGAATTGGCGGATTTTTCTAATACGGGAAAGAACGATATTCTGATTAGCGGAAATTGTAATGGTGGCTATAACGGCTTCATGGCAGACCGCCGAATAGCTGTGCTTTGCAAAAATCCTGTTGAGAAAAGTAATGCCGCTCCGCTGCCTCCTACTGTCCTCACTGCCAATGTGACTAAGAATGAGGTGCAGCTGATGTGGAATGCAGGTTCGGATGCAGAAACGGATGCGAAATCGTTGTCATATAATTTCTATATCAGAGACCTTGCTACAGGTTTGTATGTTGTTTCACCGAATGCTGATTCTGTGACAGGCGAGCGTCGCATAAGCGGTATGGGCAATGCTTGGATGAACCTTGGGTGGACTTTGCGGAGCTTGCCGGCAGGTACGTATGCGTGGAGCGTACAGACTGTGGACGCAGGTTATAGAGGTTCGGCTTTTGCACAGGAACAAACTTTTGTGGTTGAAGATGAGACTGGAATTGAGGATTGTATAGGTGAAGCGAAGACACTGCAAGTGAAATCTTTTGGAGAAAGTGTGAATATTAATGTATTGCAACCTCAGCAAGTTTCAGTATTTACAGCTGACGGACGTTGCGTGTACACTAATTTCTGTCAGACAGGAAGTTTTAACCTTCCACTGCCTTCTGGTTTTTATATGGTCAACTCAATAAAGATAATAGTAGGCAATTAATCGCTGCTGCTAATCTTTATGCGATTTAAAATTGTTTGTGGGAGACGAATATTGTTTTTGCATATTCGTCTCCCACTTTTAGGTTCTGTCTGGTGCTCAACTGAGCTGGACACTTGATGTTTGGTCTTTGGGTTAGCGGCCTGGGCATACACCTTGCAATGGTGCTTGGTAGGCAGACGCTTTTTGGAAAACACCTTAATGTATAATCACCATTGTTGCACCGAACCCGTACTGTTGAAATGATGCGTCCTGATAGGTGCATGACTTATATTTATGCTTCAGCTCTGCGATGATGGCACTGCGGAGCACTCCCTCGCCTTTGCCGTGGATGAAGACAATGCGTCGTCCTTTCTCTTTCAGGTGTTTCTCCATTGTCTGTCGGAATATGTTCAACTGATATTCTTTGATGTCCGAAGCCGACATACCGGTTGTTGTGTCCAGTAATTCGCCGGCATGAAGGTCAACTTCTACCACTGCGTTCTTGTCTTCTTGTTTTACAGCACGTGCGGCACTGCGCTGAGGTCTGTCCGCCTCTGCTTTCTCATACATGGCTTTCTTCAGTTCTGCGGCATTTACTACGAGTGGTTTCGAAGGGACATCGTCTTTTATAATGTCGTAGATAAGGGCCGGTTCGTTGAAGAATATGTTTTCGCGGAACGTGTGCAGCTTGTAGAACTTTGTGGTGTCTATGCGCATTTCCACCCCCACCGCTGGTTTTAGAAGGAAAGTCTTGTCTTCTTTGTAGGCGATAAACTGTACCGATACTCGTTCTATGTCGTTCAGCATAGAGTGTGTGATATCCTCGATATGCAACTTGGTGTTTGGTTCAATTACACCAGTAGAGCGCAGTCTCCATGCCGAGTTTTCTGCTGACATGTAGGTGTAGTTTATGAAGAAGTTGCTGTCGTTGATTATATAGGTGTCAAATATCGTAGAAGATATTTCTTTTGTATTCTTGGGAACAAAAGCCAGACATGCGTTCAGCTTGTCACCGTCTTTACGCTCTTCCGGTTTGGGCTTGAATGTGATAGGTTTCTCTTCCTCCTCAAAGTCATCGAAGCTTTGTTTTGTAGTGTTTTTCTCTGATACAGTAGTTGCTTGTTGCTTTTTTGCCTTGTTGCTGTCACCTTTCTTTCTTCCGATAGTGTCCACTTTGGCTATGTTGTAGTCGTCTGTGTCAATAACTACACACTCAGATATTAGTGCTGGAATTTCGAATCCGTCCTCATCTTCTACCAACACTACGTTGCCTTTCTCGAATTTGCGAATAATGCCTCCGCCGACATCACTCAGAAATCTGACTTTATCTCCTATTTTCATACTCGAAATCTTTTATTAATAAGGATACATGTATTTCATGGTCAATGTTGTAAATACATGCTTATAAATACTTTGTTGAATACAAAGGTAAATATAATGAATCTTAAAACAAAAAGAAGGGAGGAAAAGTCCCGGTCGGAATATAGAAAAAGATTTACATCAGTCTTGAGGAAGCAAAAGTTTCTCGTCTTCTGCCTCCGGCTTGTCTTCTTCTGCCAGTCTTTCAGGGATGCTCTTTTTGGGTGTGACACCAAGCTGCTTAAGTCCTTCCAGTCTGCGGATTATGTTGCCTCTTCCGCTTGAAAGCTGTCCGAAAGCTGTGTCGCAGTTTCTCTGAGCCGCTTTTAGCGCGTCATCCACTTTTAAGAATGTCTCAGCGAAAGTGACGAACTTGTCATATAATTCAGCGCTTTGCTTGATGATGGTTTCTATGTTTCTACTCTGCTTCTCGCTTTGCCAAAGATTGTAGATGAGCTGTAGGGACATCATCAGATTGGTAGGATTGATAATGAGTACTCCTTTCTTGAAGGCATACTGTCCGAGCTGTGGGTCTGTACGTAAAGAAAGTATATAGCTGCCTTCGTTGGGGATAAACATCAATACGTGAGAAATCGTATTCTTTACAAGCTTTTCATATTGTTTGGCTGCCAGTTCATCAATATGGCGGCGCACTGAAGCCATGTTTTCTTTTTCATAGCGGTGCATTTCTTCTTCGTCTTGTGCTCCCATGTAGTTGACGTATGCGGTAAGCGAAACCTTTGAGTCTATTACCACATTCTTCCCTCCGGGACAGTGTACTATCACGTCCGGACGCAGATTGTTGCCTTCTTCGTCTTTTACGTTGTTCTGGACCTCATATTCATGTCCGCGTCTGAGTCCGCTTTCTTCAAGAATGCTTTCAAGGAGTTGTTCTCCCCAGTCGCCCTGCACTTTACCTTTGTCCTTCAGCGCATTGGCAAGTTCAGCAGCTCCCTGACCAACTTTCTGTGTCTGTGCGGCAAGTCCTTCTATGGCTTTCTCTACGGATGCTCTTTGGGCGGCATTGCTTGTGTTTACTTCCTGTACAGCTTTTTTCACTCTGTCCATTTCTTCTTTGACAGGCATGACAATACCGGAAATCTGTTCTGCATTGGTGCGCTTAAGTTCTTCGCTGCGCTCATTCAGTGTTTTTACGGCGAGTTCATAGAACTGGCTTTTCATAGTCTTTAGAACTTCAGAGTTGTATTCTTTGGTCTGCGAAGTAAGTTTTGCATAATTTTCCTTTTCGCGTTCCAAGGATTCTTTCAAAGCCTTTTTATCGGCTTCTGCTGCTACTGCACGGCTGACATATTCTGTCATTTGTGCCTGTATGGCATTTATTTCTTTTTGCTTCTCCGTCAGCTCTGCCGTATTCTTCTCAATGTCTTTTTTTAGAAAGTCCGCTTCGCTTATCAGCTTGGCTATCTCTTTATTTCGCATGATATAGCCGAATACTCCGCCAGCTACGGCTGCAATTATGACATATAATACTATTTCCATTATGATGCTTGATGATTGGACGGGAATGTCAGTTCTTCACTTCTACGAAATCTATGTATGTGCCTTCGTCTTTTGTGAAAATCTTTTTCTTATTCTTTTTGCCTGATTTTTGTCCGTTCCTATTTTGGGAACTGTTCCTATTCGAGAAGTCAGTTCTGTGCTTGTTGTTCGGTGACTGTGTATTGTCGAAACCGCCAAACAGTTTGCGCATGATTATTCTGGCAAATATGGTGGTGCCTATGATGAACAGTAAGACCAACAGAAGTATGAAGCCTAAAAAGTTTAGCATAGTGAATAAATTTTTGTTTTGTGAATATTATATAATAGGAAAGGTGTGCAGAGATATTTCTCGGCGGCACTTCTCTTTCCTATATAACAATAAAATGTATGTTATTGTTCTTCATTTTTCATATAAGAACACAGAATGGACTGGAATAAATAGAGTCCGATGCAGCCGGCAATGCCGCGTGATATATATGTGAATGTTTGTCCGTTGGCTATTCCTGCCGCTGTCGATATGCCCAAGAAGAACACACATAATATCAGAAATACATATTTTCTCTTGTTATCTTTCCATGTCATATTCTTGAACTTCAACGAAAACATTGGAATTTCACATACAAGCAACCAACTGAACATGATTACGAATGCAAATAAGAATGGTGCATTGAACATCGGGGAAGTCAGATATGCCTCGCTGCTTGAGATAAGAGCTGCCCAAAAGATAGCATTTGCCGGAGTCGGCATTCCGATGAAAGTAGTATGTTGCCGCTCGTCGATATTGAATTTGGCGAGTCGCATGGCTGAGAATGCTGCCATGATGAATGCTGTGAACGGCATGACTGTGAACCAGAAAGAATTGTAGATAAGTTCCGGATAGCGGACTTCCGTGAACAAGGTGAAAATCATGGCTGACGGAGCCACACCGAATGTCACGATGTCGGCGAGTGAGTCGAGCTCGACACCGAGTTTTCCAGATACTCCCAGTGCTCTTGCCGTCATTCCGTCAAAGAAGTCGAATGTGGCACCGAGTAAAATAAGAACAAATGCAGTTGTGAAATTATGGTGAAATGCGGCACCTGTAGCAATGCAGCCGCAAATAAGGTTGCAACATGTAATGATATTAGGGATGTTGCGTACAAAGATAGACATGGCAATTGATTTTTATATTAATGTTTCAATATCATCGGCACATGGCATTTCCTGATTGATGATAGGCAAAAGAGAAATACACAGTCTCGATTCTTTTTCAAAAAAATATTTGTTCCGGCATGGATACATCCGTTATTTCAGTCTCGCTATAAGAGTCTCGTCACCTATGGTCGCTTGTCCGAGCTTTACAAGCACTTCCGTTCCCAGCGGCAAATAGACATCTACACGTGAACCGAACTTGATAAATCCCATGTGGTCGTCGATGAAACATTCCGTGCCTTCTTCTGCGTATGTTACGATTCGACGTGCTACTGCACCTGCTATCTGGCGCGCCATGACTTCCTGACCGTGAGGAGTTCTTATGACAACCATTGACCGCTCGTTCTCCGTACTTGCTTTCGGAAGATAAGCTTTGTGGAAATTGCCGTTCTGGTGCGCCACCTTTACAATGGTGCCTTCGCATGGAATCCAGTTGGCGTGTACGTTGGTGAGGCTCATGAAAATGGAAATCATCAGTCTCTTGTCGTGAAAATATTCCGTTTCTTCAACTTCTTCTATAACAACTACATGTCCGTCTGCTGGTGCTACTATTGATTTTGTCGTGGGACCTTGAAACATTCGTATGGGACAACGGAAGAAGTTGAGCATGATGCCATAGACAATACATAATATAATGGCAAGCGTATAGAACAGCCAACAAGTGCCGCACGTCAACCAAAGGGTAACGATGACGGCAGTAAAGATAGCACCTGAAAGAATCAGTATGTTGACTCCTTCATGGTGTATGCGTATCTTGTTCCTTCGTTTGTTGTGTATTATCGGTTTACTTGAATTCATCTCTCTGTGGTTACGTTGTCAAGCATGGTACTGTTTCAATAAACACCTGCTGTTGAATATTCGCCTGTGGTTCGTCTGCTTTTTCTTGCAGGAGGTATATTGATATACAAACTGTCCGGCTTTTTGTTATGCTTTTACATATAATTTAGGCAAAGGTACACATTTCTGCCCAACGAACAAAACTTTTAGTAGTTATTTGTCTGACAAAACCAAACAAGCGGGCGAGTTGTCTGTCTGTCAACTCACCCGCTTGTTTAGATATTTGTTTACCGGCAAAAAATTATTTGACCAGTTCGAGAGTGTCTTGTGCAATCATCAGTTCTTCGTCTGTTGGGATGACACAGACTGTAACCTTTGAGTCTGCTGCCGATATGACAGCCTCTGTAGCTCTGCATGAACGGTTTTTCTGCTCGTCCATCTTAACACCCATAAATTCAAGTCCTTGTGTAGCTCCTTCGCGTACTTCCCACTGGTTTTCGCCTGCACCTCCGGTGAAGAGGATGATATCTACTCCACCCATTGCTGCTGCGTACTCTCCTATATATTTTTTGATGTGATATGTGTACATCTCCTTGGCAATGCGGGCACGCTTATTGCCTTCCGCTATGCCGGCGAGAATGTCGCGGAAGTCGTTCGAGATGCCTGAAACACCTGCAAGTCCGGATTTCTTGTTGAGAAGGTCGGACAGTCCCTTGCTGTCGAGGTGTTCTTTGTCCATGATAAATGTGACAGCACCTGCATCAATGTCACCTGAACGCGTACCCATCATCAGACCTTCGAGCGGAGTGAGTCCCATAGAAGTATCTACACATTTTCCGTCCTTTACTGCGGCGATGGAAGCACCGTTGCCGATGTGGCAGGTGATAATCTTAGTGCCTTCCGGTTTGATGCCCAGATATTCGCACACGCGCTGCGATACGTAACGGTGGCTTGTTCCGTGGAAACCGTAGCGGCGAACACCATATTTCTCATAAAGTTCGTATGGTACGGCATACATGTACGCATAGTCAGGCATTGTCTGATGGAATGCCGTGTCGAACACACCTACTTGCGGAATCTCCGGGAGCAGGGCTTTTACTGCATTCACACCCTTAATATTTGCCGGGTTGTGGAGTGGGGCGAGGTCGTTGCATGCCGCGAAGTCTGCCATCACTTCGTCTGTGAGGAGTACGCTCTTGTTGAACTTTTCGCCGCCGTGTACCATGCGGTGACCCACTGCGTCAAGTTCATGCAGGTCTTTCAATACGGCATATTCGCCGGTGGTGAGCACTTGGAATATGAACTGCACACCCTTTGTGTGCTCTGGTATAGGTTCATTAATCTGGACTTTCTTTCCGTCTGCCAGTTTAATCTTGATGAAAGAGTCCGGGAGACCGATTTTCTCTATTCCTCCGGAAGTGACCACTGAACGGTCATCCATGTTGTAGAGAGCATATTTAATGCTCGAACTTCCACAATTAAGTACTAATATTTTCATTGTTTCTGTGATATGTTTTTTTTCTGTTGAAACGGCACAGGCTTTTCCTTGGAAAGCCATGCTGAAAAGCGGAGCATGACACAATGCCCGACAGACAAACGGGAATGTCGTTTCCTCCTTCCCCGTCTGTCCGCCTTGCAGAGTGACTGTTCCGGTTGTGTCGGTTTTTATTTTTTTGCTGCTATAGCTTGATTGGCAGTGATGGCAATCATCTTATATACATCGTCAACGGAGCAACCACGGCTGAGGTCGTTCACAGGACGTGCTATACCTTGCAGAATCGGGCCTATGGCATCAGCATTGCCCAGACGCTGTACGAGCTTGTATGCAATGTTTCCTACTTCGAGATTAGGGAATACCAGCGTATTTGCATGTCCTGCAATTTCGCTTCCCGGAGCCTTCGACTCGCCTACGCTTGGTACAAGAGCGGCATCAGCCTGAAGTTCACCGTCGATTTTAAGTTCTGGTGCCAGTTCTTTAGCCTGCTTCAAAGCTTCTGTCACCTTATCTACGACCTCGTGCTTTGCGCTTCCCTTTGTAGAGAATGACAGCATGGCTACGCGCGGCTCTTCAAAACCTGCAACAGCTTTTGCTGTGCCTGCCGTACATACGGCAATCTGGCTGAGTTGTGCTGCGTCGGGAGCCGGAGTGACAGCCACGTCGCCCACTACGAGTACACCGTCTTCACCGTACTGCGGAGTCTTCGTGATGAGAAGCATGGCACCGCTCACGCATGATATGCCGGGAGCAGTCTTGATAATCTGCAATGCCGGACGGAGCACATTTCCTGTTGTGTTCCTTGCACCAGCAAGCTGTCCGTCAGCATCACCGGCCTTGATGATGAGGCATCCGAGGTAGAGCGGATCCAGTACTTTCTGACGTGCTTCTTCTATTGTCATGCCTTTTTTCTTGCGAAGTTCGCAAAGCAGCTCTGCATACTCTTCTTTCTTGGGATGGTTTTCCGGGTCGATAATAGTCGCCTTGTCAATATTTTTCAATCCCAGTTTGTCTGCGAGAGCGTGTATCTCCTCCGGATTACCAATAATGATAAGGTCGGCGATACCGTCTGCCAAAGCGCGGTCGGCAGCTGTCAGTGTACGCTCCTCAGTTCCTTCCGGAAGAACGATACGCTGTTTGTCAGCTTTCGCACGTTCAATGATGCTACTGATTAAGTCCATATATTTCGTTTTTTTATTATGAATTATGTTAGGTCTTTTCTTCTGTCTATGAGGCGGTTTTCGCATGAGGCACAAATGCAGCCGCTTTTTCGTTTGATGAAAATGTCGATGGCAAAACGACTTATTTATACACAATGCAAATTTAAGCATACATTCCGAAAAGAGAAAATTAGGATTCATTTATTTTTTTAAGAAGTAGTTTTTAAAATTCATTTAGGAAATGTTTATCGGCTTGTTTGTCCGGTTTTAATTGTTTGTCGGTTGTTCCTTATTTATATATAGGTGTGCTTTATGTGTGTTTTTGTGGTTGTGTTCGACAGACTCCTCAAGTTTAAGTAAGCATATTTGTGGATGTATTCAACAGACTCCTCCATTTAAAACACGCTAAAACTGACTTTTTCAAAATGACAAAATGATATTTTCGCCCAAAACGAAAATTTAACACTTGGAGAGATTTTTTGCCGAGGGCGAAAAGAAGAAAAATTTGGCACAAAGATAAAATATTGATAATCAGTTGAATATAAAATTCTTCAAAATACTCAAAAAAACGTGCCGGAGAGAAATTTTTGAAAATTCTGAGTGTTTTGATAATTGTCTGATTATTAGTATTTTATTTCCAGACTCGCCATTTTCATCCTCAAACACCACATTAGAATCACTCACTTTTAAGTTTTTGTTCAACTCCTCTTCTAAAGCAGGGAATTATACACTTCTTAACATTTTGTCCGGTCTCCACAATCTTTTATTTTGAAGAACGGTGCGGTTTTATTTTCAGCGCACTGTCGTTACATTTTCAGCGCACAGAAAATAAAATTGTAGCGCACTGCAAATAAAATTACAGTGCGCTGAAAATGTGACGACAGTGCGCTGGAAATTTGAAAACTTAGTAGTCTTTTTCAAAAAACTCTTCTCCGGATATAAATAAATGTAAAAGAGCCATTCAAAAATGAAACACTATTTCACAATTTGTGGAGGCTTCACGAAATGCGCATAGAATCCCCATTCTTCGAGAAAAGTTCAGTGAGCTTCATTTTGACGTGTACCAGAGGGCTTGGAATTTTAACAATTGACAAAATCAAAAAGACAGCATTTCAAAGCAAGAACAAACAGACTGGGTCAAAACATCCTAATAAAGCAACATTTTGTCAGAAAATATTTTTGTTAAAATATATATATAAAATATTTTGCTATGGAGAGCGTTTAGACACTGTTTTTGAGAAGGCACCTATCGAATATCCCCCACTTACACAACCGACAAACAAGCAAGAAACATCCATACAAATAAGCAAAATCCACATCTGCAACAAAAACAAAGACTCCAAACAGCAAAAAAAATCCTTTTGAATGCTGCATTACGCACAACATTCAAAAGGATTCTCATTTTATGTCCTCACAAAATAATCTGCAAGCTTATGCCTCGCTACGATTATTGCGTTTGCGCTCCAAATGGTCGAGTATCACCTTTCTTATACGCATACTTTTAGGAGTCACTTCCACATACTCATCTGCCTTTATGTATTCAAGAGCTTCTTCCAAAGAAAGAACTACCGGCGGAATGATACGCGCCTTATCATCCGTTCCGGAAGCACGAGTATTCGTAAGCTGCTTGGCTTTAGTGACATTCACTACAAGGTCGTTCTCATGCACATGTTCTCCGACAACCTGTCCCGCATACACTTTGTCCTGAGGGAAAATGAAGAACTTACCGCGATCCTGCAAATGGTCGATGGCAAAAGCTACGGCTGTACCGGTTTCCATAGCAATCATAGAGCCGTTTGTTCTGCGCACCATATCGCCCTTATACGGCTGATAGTTCTTGAAACGGTGTGCCATGATAGCCTCGCCTTGGCTTGCAGTCAGCACATTGGTACGCAAGCCGATGATTCCGCGCGAAGGTATCTCAAATTCGATGTTCACTCTGTCGCCCTGAGCTTCCATAGACAGCATTTCGCCTTTACGGCGCGTAACCATGTCTATCATCTTGCTTGAGGAATCCTGAGGGACATTGATTGTCAGTTCTTCAATAGGTTCGCACTTAACACCGTTTATTTCCTTATAGATAACCTGCGGCTGGCCAACCTGCAACTCATAACCTTCACGGCGCATAGTCTCGATAAGCACAGAAAGATGGAGCACTCCGCGTCCACTGACTACCCAACTATCCGTAGAATCTTCTTTTGCCTCTACACGAAGTGCGAGGTTCTTTTCAAGTTCTTTCCGCAAACGGTCTCCGATATGGCGGCTTGTGCAGAACTTGCCTTCTTTGCCGAAGAACGGCGAATTGTTTATGGTAAAGAGCATAGACATCGTTGGCTCATCAATACTGATGGTCGGCAGTTGTTCAGGAGTTTCAAAGTCACAGATAGTATCGCCAATTTCAAAATTGGTAAGTCCTATCACTGCGCAAATATCACCACTCGACACCTCTTCTGCCGCCCTGTGACCCATGCCTTCGAAAGTGTGCAACTCCTTGATTTTCGTCTTCTCCTGCGAACCGTCACGATGGCATATCGTAATATTCATACCTGTTCTAAGAGTACCGCGATGTACACGTCCCACAGCAATACGTCCTGTATATGTAGAATAATCAAGGGATGTAATAAGCATCTGCGGTGTGCCTTCAAGACGCTGAGGAGCTGGAATCGTATTAATAATAGTATCCAGCAAGTAAGTAATGTCATTGGTAGGAGTCTGCCAATCCTCGCTCATCCATCCGTTCTTTGCAGAACCATAGACAACCGGGAAGTCCAACTGATCATCTGTGGCATTCAAACTGCACATCAAATCGAAGACCATTTCATAAACTTCTTCCGGACGGCAGTTTGGCTTATCCACCTTGTTGACGACAACTACAGGCTTCAGCCCTATCTCCAGAGCCTTCTGAAGAACAAAACGAGTCTGCGGCATAGGACCTTCAAAAGCATCAACAAGCAGAATACAGCCGTCGGCCATGTTAAGCACACGTTCCACCTCACCTCCGAAGTCGCTGTGTCCCGGAGTATCTATCACATTGATTTTAACCCCCTTATAGTTTATGGATACATTTTTGGAAAGAATAGTTATACCTCTTTCACGCTCAAGTTCATTGTTATCCAATATCAAATCTCCGGTCTGCTGGTTCTCACGGAAAAGGTTTCCGGCAAGCAGCATCTTATCAACCAAAGTAGTCTTGCCATGATCGACGTGCGCAATAATCGCAATGTTTCTGATGTCCTGCATATTATTTCTTTTATACCTTAAATATAGACGGATTCAGCAGAAAAAGAGTCATTGCCCGAGGATGATTGAATAATTGTCTGAACTATCCGGCACAAGAGAAAAAGTAACCGGAAACGCTTCAACATTCATACCCGAACAAGAATCATACATTTGTCATGCCGAATCTTACTTTTTTCGGCTGCAAAGTTAACTTTTTTTTCTCATATATAATTGATAATTCGTGAAATATGCGTACCTTTGCACCCGCAAATGCAAATAATAATTTATAATTAATCAACAAAAAACTCAGTTATGTACTTAGATGCTGCTAAAAAGCAAGAAATCTTTAGCCAGTACGGAAAGTCTAACACTGATACTGGCTCATGCGAAAGCCAGATAGCATTGTTTTCATACCGTATTAGCCGTTTGACCGAACATGTTAAGGCCAATCACAAAGATTATACAACAAACAGAGCACTTGTTAAACTCGTAGGTCGCCGTCGCAAAATGTTGACTTACTTGAAGAACAAAGACATCGAGCGTTACCGCGCCATCATCAAGGCTCTCGGTCTTCGTAAGTAATCTTCGTTCTGAAGTGCTAAACAAATTAAGCCGCAAATCCTCATGGACTTGCGGCTTTTTTATTTTTACTTGAAAGCAATCACAATGCTTCTAATTTTGCAACTCTTCCTTGGAAAGCCCCTCAGCAGTATCACCAAAACTTATTATTTGTCTCGCTATATTCAAATCCTGCCGAAGCAAGACGGCAACAAAGTTCGTCCTTGTCTAAGTGCATATCATCGCACAGTTCATCCAATGAACTATACATGTCACGCAGTTTCATGTTGATGAAGCTGAAGAGCATCATCGGGTCTTGTGGAAGTTCCTGCATTCCTAAAATCTCCTATAACTATAATTTAAAAGCGATTAAACAATCCAAGTCCGTGGTTAGACAATCCAGAACCTGCGATTGAGCAACACAAATCAACGATTAAACAATCCGGACATGTCACCTCCTCACTGAGTATCTGAAATGAGAAACAGACAGGTAAAAGGGACAGGCCTGCAAGCAGACCCATCCCTTATTATATATAACCCGAACCAGCGGAGCACAACGTGCGCCAATACACTTGCCACACAACCGGAGACAAGCACCACCGGCACCCTCCGCCTAACGGTTAGTCAGCAAGTTTTGCCTTGATGAACTCACGGTTCAGACGTGCAATGTTCGTAATGGTCTCGCACTTAGGGCAAACAGCTTCACAAGCACGAGTATTCGTACAGTTACCGAAGCCAAGTTCGTCCATCTTTGCAACCATAGCCTTTGCACGCTTTGCTGCCTCTGGACGTCCCTGCGGAAGGAGTGCCAACTGGCTCACCTTTGAAGAGACAAAGAGCATTGCAGAACCGTTCTTGCATGCTGCCACACATGCACCGCAACCGATACAAGAAGCGCAATCCATCGCTTCGTCTGCATCCTGCTTCGGAATCAATATGGCATTTGCATCCTGCGGAGCACCAGTGCGAACACTAACATAACCGCCGGCCTGCATAATCTTGTCGAATGCTGTACGATCTACCATGCAGTCCTTAATTACAGGGAAACCGGCAGAACGCCACGGTTCAACAGTGATAGTGTCACCGTCCTTGAACTTACGCATGTAAAGCTGGCATGTAGTTGCACCGCGTTCAGTCTTACCATGCGGAGTTCCGTTTATATAAAGCGAGCACATACCGCAAATACCCTCACGGCAGTCATGGTCGAACACAAACGGCTCTTTTCCCTCTTCTACGAGTTCTTCATTGAGGATGTCAAGCATCTCAAGGAATGATGTATCACCCGGAATGTCTTTCATCTGACGTGACTCAAAATGTCCCTGATCCTTAGGTCCATTCTGTTTCCAGTATTTTATTGTGAATGATATATTCTTATCCATTGTTCTATTTTTTTTGAGTAAACAAGTTGATGAGTAAACAAGTTGACAAATTGTTTCAATTCGTTTACTAATTCTTATAATTTCTTGTCTGTACTTTTATAGCCTCATACTCAAGCGGTTCCTTGATAAGTTCAGGAGCAGCTTCGTCTGTGCCCTGATACTTCCAGCAGCCCACATAGAAATAGTTGGCATCATCACGCTTAGCCTCACCTTCCTCTGTCTGGTATTCTTCACGGAAGTGACCGCCGCAGCTCTCGTTACGGCTGAGTGCATCGTATGCAATCAGTTTACCCATCGTGATGAAGTCGTCAAGATGAACAGCCTTGTCAAGCTCTACGTTCAGTCCTTCGCGGCTTCCCGGAATGAAGAGGTTAGACTCAAACTCCTTGCGCAAAGCGTCAATTCTCTTGATACCTTCCTTCAAGCCCTCTGCTGTACGTCCCATACCAATGTACTCCCAGCAGATATGACCAAGTTCCTTATGAATTGAATCCACACTGCGCTTACCCTTGATGTTCATAAGCTTCTGGATACGAGCCTCTGTAGCCTTCTCCACCTCTACGAACTCAGGAGCATCAGTTGAGATACGAGGCCAGATTGCCTGGTCTGCCAGATAGTTCTGGATAGTGTAAGGAAGAACGAAATAACCGTCAGCAAGTCCCTGCATAAGTGCAGACGCACCAAGACGGTTTGCACCGTGGTCAGAGAAGTTACATTCACCGATGGCGAACAGACCCGGAATGGTCGTTTGAAGTTCATAGTCAACCCAGATACCACCCATTGTATAGTGGATAGCAGGGAATATCATCATCGGATTGTAATACTTCATGCCGTTAATCGTGTTAGCTAACTCGCCCGGATTAACGTCTGTAATCTCCTCATACATATCGAAGAGGTTGCCGTAACGCTGCAAGATTACATCTATGCCGAGACGCTCGATACTTTCTGAGAAGTCGAGGAATACGGCAAGACCGGTATTGTTCACACCATAGCCCTTGTCGCAACGCTCCTTAGCTGCACGGCTTGCCACATCACGAGGCACAAGGTTACCGAATGCAGGATAACGGCGCTCCAAATAATAGTCGCGGTCTTCCTCAGGAATATCACTACCCTTCTTCGTACCAGCCTGCAATGCTTTTGCATCCTCCAGCTTCTTCGGTACCCAGATTCGTCCGTCGTTACGGAGAGACTCTGACATCAAAGTAAGCTTTGACTGCTTGTCGCCATGCACAGGGATACAAGTAGGGTGAATCTGTACATAGCAAGGATTTGCGAAGTAAGCTCCCTTGCGGTAACAAGCCATAGCGGCTGTCACGTTACATCCCATTGCGTTTGTAGAGAGGAAGTATGTATTTCCGTAACCACCAGTGGCGATAACGACAGCATTAGCAGAGAAACGCTCCAGCTTTCCTGTCACAAGATTCTTTGCAATGATACCGCGCGCACGACCGTCAATGATTACGACATCCAACATTTCATAACGGCAGTAGAGCTTCACCTTGCCGGCATTCACCTGAGCAGAAAGTGCGGAATAAGCACCGAGAAGAAGCTGCTGACCTGTCTGACCCTTTGCATAGAAAGTACGTGAAACCTGCGCACCACCAAATGAGCGGTTTGCAAGTGTACCACCATATTCACGAGCAAAAGGAACACCCTGTGCCACACACTGGTCGATGATGGCATTGCTGACTTCCGCAAGGCGGTAAACATTTGCTTCACGAGCACGATAGTCGCCACCCTTTACAGTGTCATAGAAGAGGCGATATACAGAGTCGCCGTCGTTCTGATAGTTCTTGGCTGCATTAATACCTCCCTGTGCAGCAATAGAGTGTGCACGGCGCGGAGAGTCCTGAATACAGAAGTTATAGACATTAAAGCCCATCTCTCCGAGAGAAGCTGCTGCTGAAGCACCGGCAAGACCAGTACCAACTACAATCACATCAAGCTTAAGCTTGTTCTTCGGGTTTACCAGACGCTGGTGAGCCTTATAGTTAGTCCATTTCTCAGCTACCGGTCCCTCTGGAATTTTTGAATCTATGATAGACATGATAATTTTGTTTTTTAGTTTTGAATTTTCAAGAGGCCCTTCCACGTCACCGTCCCCGTGTCGGGACAGCTCCGAGCATCAAGGTCTTCCTTAACACACCCCCTTTTTCTACCGGCAACAACCAGAAAGAGTTCCGAAAGGGTGCAGACTCTCTTGTCTTTTAATTAGCAACATGCACTGCTGCATGATCCGCAGAATGCAAATCCGAGAACCACAGCGAGGAACATAAGCACAAGTATTGTAACATAGATGTTGCCTATCGTCTTCCAACGGTTGAACCAAATGTGTCCGCTCCATCCGATTGTCTGAATAGCACTCCAGAAACCGTGAGTGAGGTGGAACCACAATGCTGCAAGCCATACGATGTAGAGCACTACATACACAGGGCATGAGAATGTAAATCTAATCCAAGCATATCCGTCGCCGGGAGCTGGAACACCGTTAGCCTGTGCTGCCATCATAGCATCGAATTTTCCGTACAGAAGTTCCGGAAGCATCATGTTGTACCAGAAGTTGAAGAGGTGAAGAAGCATACCGAGCACCACAATGATACCCAGCACGAGCATGTTCTGAGATGCCCACTCCACCTTTTCAGGTTTGCTTGTCACGGCATAGCGATTGTTTCCGCGAGCCTTACGATTCTGGAGCGTAAGCCAAAAAGCATAGATAATGTGAATCACTGTCAGTGCTGCAAGTCCGGCAGTGGCAACCACCGCATACCAGTTTGCACCGAGAAATTCACAAATCATGTTGTAAGCCTCTCCAGAGATGAGTGCCACTACGTTCATGCATCCATGAAACGTAAGGAAGAGGATAAGTGCTATACCAGTGACTGACATAACTACTTTTCTTCCGATTGATGAGTTACATAACCACATAAAATGTTGAATTTAAGTTATTTATTAATATAGTAGTTCTTTCGTCTTAGATTCCGCCATGCCGTACAGTCCCAAACTATACGGAAACCAACAAGCAGCATGGGCTTCAAGTCCATGCCTCTTATTTTTGCAAATGTAAATTATTTACAAGAATTTAACAAAGAAATAAAGAAAAAAGTCAAAAAAACATTTTCAAGCCGAAGAGCACGAGGCGCAGCAGACACATCCTGTCAAAGAGCTTTCCCGGAGCTGCCCGGCACATCCTAAGCTTCCAAGTCCTCCGCCTTACGCTCTCAGCATGTCCATGAACCTCTTTTTCATTTCCGCCTTCCTCTCGTCTGTCTCTCCCTGCAAAAAAGTTTCAAGCACCACATCGAAGGCAGCCTCAGCCTTCACTCTCATCTGTGTCTTTCCGGCTCTCAAACCTGCCGACAGTTCATTTTTCGGGAGCAAAGCCCTGTTGAAATTTCCGTCACTCATAATTCCTGTTTCAGTTACTATTATTAAAAAAGACATGCAAAGATACAGTTTTTAGAGCCTGTTGTGAGTTCAGGCTTTAGAAGGCTTTTATCAAACACATCCATAATCCACTCTTATAGCTTTCACCACAAAGCCACTTTACCACCAACACCTAAATCAAGTGTGGCTGTAGCAACACCGAGAGCTTGGAAAATACGGCTCATCGTAGGCAGGGTGATGACACTTTTACCTTTCTCCAACCTTGATATTTGTGCTTTCTGCACCCCCACGCGCTCACCCAGTTCTTCTTGAGTGAGGTTTTGTGCCTGACGCATCTTGCGAATAGCTTCACCTACAAAATAGGCATTCACCTCTTCTTTGAGTTGTTTCTCCATAGCGTCACGTTTAGAAGTGCCTATCTCACCGAACACCTCATCAGTCAGCACATCAAGTGAAGTCACATTCATTTTTACCATAGTTTCTTGTTCTTAAAATATTCTTCCCTTATCTGTTCAGCCTTTGCAATCTCCTTCGATGGAGTCTTTTGGCTCTTCTTCACGATACCATGAGTAGCGATAATAAAAGTCTCCGTTTCTGTATCCCGAAAAGAAAACAGTCGGTAGCAATTACCGTTATAGAGCGTCCGAAATTCCCATATTTCCGAATCATCCAGCTTTTTAAATAATTCTTTACTCATTAGTCCGTTTTCTATTTTCTTATAGTTATAGACAATCTTTTCCTGTACCTTCATCGGTAAGGAGCGGACAAATGTCAAAGCTTCATCCAGTAATACGACCTTTATTTTGTATTCACTCATGCTTTCTGTTTTCTGCAACAAATATACCAACAAGTTTCCATACGTAGAAACTTTCGATCAAAAAAAACATTACTTCCTTAATTTCACATGGCAAAACAGAGTTTATCACATAAAAATCCGGCATCAAATTCATAGCCTTACACTTCCTTTTGTCAACAATATACCAACTCAACAAATGCACACCGCTACGAGCCATATTCAAGCCCCATAACAAAATTTTTGAATACATTTTTTAACCAAAATATTTTTCTGACGAAACGACACAATATTTCAGCAAATAAAATCCAAATGACAGGTTTTCAGCAAAAACAGCATCCTTTTGATTTTGTCAAATGTTAAAAATCCAAGCCCTCTGGAACGCTTCAAAATGAAGCTCACTGAACTTTTCTCGAAGAATGGGGATTCTATGCGCATTTC
>X363_Desmarests_Spiny_Pocket_Mouse__coassemble_171_pt1 | contig 49300 bp, 38 predicted proteins | sample X363_Desmarests_Spiny_Pocket_Mouse__metabat2_low_PE_006 | metagenome-assembled genome bin X363_Desmarests_Spiny_Pocket_Mouse
CAACTTGCATTCATCCAAATCATGCTTAACAAATTTATCGAATGAAATCAAAACAATTTCTCAATCGGGCAGTACGAAATATTTGGAGAATTTCAAGCGAAGGCTATACCAACATGTCTTACAATTCTCTACCTCGCTATGCTATGCTTAGTGTGATATATAAGTGGCATAAGTAAGAAAAGCAATCATGACGAATTTAATGAACCATTGACTGCCTCTTGAAAAATTACCGAAGCATTGTTATGAAGAACAAAAAGACTATCTTTGCATTTCCGACAGAAAAGATGTAATAACAAAACAACTGTAGAACATGTACGCAGACGTCATACTTCCGATTCCTTTTGATGCTTTCACCTATTCGATACCGCGAGACATGGAGACCGTGGTGAAGAAAGGCAGCCGGGTGGTTGTACCTTTCGGAAAGAAAAAGATTTATACCGGTGTAGTTCTTCGTGTGCATGAAGATGCCCCGGCGGATGTTCTTGTCAAAGACATACACGAGGTGCTGGATGCCGTACCGACGGTCAGTGACCGGCAGATTGCTTTTTGGCAGTGGATGGCAGATTATTATCTCTGTACCGTGGGTGATGTTTATAATGCGGCGATGCCCGCAGGTATGAAAGCCACTGAAAAGAAAGAAACATCGAGGAGGCGAAAGAAAGTGGCGACGGTGCAGGCTGAAGGGGTGAAGAACACGCTGAATGCAGCACAGCAGCGGGCTTTTGAACAGATAAACGATAGTTTCCGGGAGAAAGACATCACCTTGTTTCATGGGGTGACATCGAGCGGAAAAACGGAGGTCTATATCCATCTTATCGACAAATACATACAGGAGGGAAAGCAGGTTCTTTATCTGCTTCCTGAGATAGCCCTTACCACACAGATAACGGAGCGTCTGCGCAATGTCTTTGGTGACGAGCTCGGAGTCTATCATTCCAAGTTTGCCGATGGGGTAAGAGTTGAAATCTATAGCCGTCTTCTTTCCGACAAGCCTTACGGTCTGATACTTGGGGCGCGCTCTTCCGTGTTCCTGCCTTTCCGGAACTTGGGGCTTGTGATTGTGGATGAGGAGCATGAGACCTCCTACAAGCAGCAGGACCCTGCTCCCCGATACCATGCGCGAAGTGCGGCGATAATGCTTGCGCGTCAGTATGGTGCGAAGACGCTATTAGGCACGGCGACACCGAGTCTGGAGACTTTCCATTATGCTCAGAACGGACGCTACGGGTATGTGCCCTTGATGCAGAGATACAATGACATGCAGCTTCCGGACATTGAACTTGTTGACATCAAACGTTTGCGGCACCAGAAACGGATGAACGGTGCCTTCTCGCCTGTGCTGGTCGATGCCATAAGAGAAGCATTGAGCCGCCACGAACAAGTGATTCTGTTCCAGAACCGTCGCGGATATTCGCCTTTCATCGAGTGCCGTACATGTGGCTGGGTTCCTCGTTGCGAACATTGCGATGTGAGTCTTACTTATCATAAAGGCACAGGAATGCTTACTTGTCATTATTGCGGACACACATACGCACTGCCGCCCCGGTGTCCGAATTGCGAAGAGGCGGACTTCTCGACTGTCGGCATTGGTACGGAACGCGTGGAAGATCAGATAAAGGAGCTGTTTCCGGAGGCAAGCACGTTGCGGCTTGACTTGGACACGGCGCGTACACGTGCTGCATACGAGCGCATCATCAATGATTTTGCCAGTCACGAAAGCGACATTCTTATCGGGACTCAGATGGTGTCCAAGGGACTTGACTTCGACAATGTGAGTGTGGTCGGTGTACTCGATGCAGATACGATGCTGAACCAGCCCGATTTTCGGAGCTACGAGCGTACATTCCACGTGCTTTCGCAAGTGGCAGGACGCGCCGGACGGAAAAACCATAAAGGAAGGGTGGTTCTTCAGACCCGCAGTGTGGATAGTGATATAATAGCGCAGGTTGTAGGTAATGACTATCTTTCTATGTTCCAAGCACAGATGGAGGAGCGTCGTATCTTCCGCTATCCGCCCTTTTTCCGCCTGATATATGTCTATCTGAGGCATAAGGACAATCGTGTTCTGGATTCTCTTTCACAGACGATGGCTTCAATGCTCCGCGAGGTTTTTGGCGACAGAATACTTGGACCGGACAGTCCTCCGGTCGGACGCGTGCAGTCGTTGTTCATACGTAAGATTGTGATAAAGATTGAGAACGGTGCGTCTGTCAGCAAGGTACGCTCTGTTCTGTGTGCAGTCAAGCAACAGATGCTTCATCTTCCTTCATCAAATGGATTGAATATCCATTATGATGTTGATCCTGTTTGAGAATCTGTTGTGATTGTGTGTCTTTGGTTGTATTCACAGATTTCTCATATTTGTTTAAGTGGGTATAGTGATTGTATTCGACAAACTCCTCATGTCTGTTGAAGACATCCACCAACACATATAAGTCACACATGAGGAGTCTATCGAAAACACTCACTTAAATATCCGAAAAAACAAACCAAAACAGCACTTTTTAAAATGACAAAATGATATTTTCGCCCAAAATGAAAATTTAACATTTGAACCGATTTTTTGCCGACGACAAAGAGACGAAAATTTTAGCTTAAAGATAAATAGTTGATAATCAATAAGATGTAATTTTGCGAAAAACGCTCAAAAAAATGCGTCCGACGCAATTTTTCGATAAATCCGAGTATTCTGGTAATTTGCTGATTATTAACTTATTACAGCTAAATTCGCCGTTTTTACCTTCAAATGCCCTCAAAAGTTCATTCACTTTTTAGTTCAAATTCTGGCACTCCTTCAAAATAACGGATTATACATTTCTTAACATTTTAACTGAAGTCCATCGTCTTTTTCTCCGTTTCCCTGTGTTTTTTTATTTTCAGCGCGCTGTTTTAAAATTTTCAGCGCACAGTGAGAGAATCTCCAGCGCACTGCAAATAAAATTGCAGTGCGCTGTGGAGAAAAAAACAGTGCGCTGAAAATTTGCGAACTTAGTACTTTTTTCAAAAAGACTCTTCGCCGGAGATAAATAAATGTGAAAGAACCATTCCGAAATGAAACACTATTTCACATTTCACAGAGCCTTCAGAAAATGCGCGTAGAATCCCCATTCTTCAACAAAAGTTCAGCGAGCTTCATTTTGACGCGTGCCAGAGGGCTTGGAATTTTAACATTTGGCAAAATCAAAAAGATAGTATTTGGATGGAAAATCTGTAAAATTGAACTGGAATACTGAAATGTGTTTGTCGTTTTGTCAAAACTGAATACCCTCTCAAAAATCGTATTCAAAAATTTTTTTATGGAGGCCTTTTATGGGACTCTGCAAGTGCCCCTGTAAAATCAAGAAATAATAGAGGAATCTGCTGGATATGTCCTTGCGGTGACAAATAACATAGAGCTACTTCTAAAAAAATCATCTTTAATTTGTATTCTCTGCAAAAAGTTCTAAATTTGCAGCGTTTTTAAGAAATTTGTCACTGAAATGATGAATATATATACAAATTATATGAATCTCAGCCGTGTTTGGACTGGTATGAAGAGTACAGCCGCAAAGGGTATGACCCTTAGGGGTTGAGCAGATGTATATATATAAATTCTATATGAAAGGCTAACTGTTGTTAGCATATTGAATAATCCGTTTTTTTATTGCAAAAGTAAAATTAGACCCCTGTTGTGAGGGGGAGCGCTATAGACATATATGCATGTATCTGTCTGTATCGGCTAAATCAAAAATAAATCAGCACAATGAAAGTATTAAAGTTTGGCGGAACATCCGTAGGTTCCGTAGAGAGTATTCTCAATGTCAAGAAGATTGTAGAGGCTGCCGATGAGCCAGTGGTAGTGGTTGTTTCCGCACTCGGCGGTATTACCGACAAGCTTATCGGTACATCGAAGTTGGCGCAGGAAGGTGATATCTCGTATCTTGATTCATATAAGGAGATGGTGGAGCGTCATCATAAGATGATAGATGCCATTATTCCCGATCCTGTCAAGAAAACTGCTTTGTTGGCGGTGGTTGACGAGCTTCTTGCAGACTTGAAGAGCATTTATCAGGGTGTTTATCTGATAAAAGATTTGTCGGAGAAGACTTCCAATGCCATTGTCAGCTATGGTGAGCGTATCTCCTCTAATATTGTGGCAACCTTGGTTGAAGGCGCAAAGTGGTTTGACTCTTTGTCTTTTATCAAGACCGAGAAGAAGCAGAGGGCGAATTTCTTGAATGCAGAACTGACGAACACGCTTGTCTGCGAGACTTTCAAGGGATTCGGGGAAGAAGTGAAAGTGGCACTCGTTCCGGGTTTCATCTCCACAGACATGTCGAGCGGGGAGATTACCAATCTCGGACGTGGAGGCTCTGACTATACGGCAAGTATCATTGCTGCCGCTCTTGATGCCGATGTGCTGGAGATATGGACGGATGTCGATGGTTTTATGACAGCCGATCCGCGAGTGATAAATACGGCATATACCATCAATCGTCTTTCATACGTGGAGGCGATGGAGCTTTGCAACTTTGGTGCGAAGGTGGTATATCCTCCTACTATATATCCTGTGTGTGTGAAGAATATCCCGATTCTGATAAAGAACACCTTCCGTCCGGATGCGAAAGGAACAATCATACAGCAGGAATGCGGAGATGAGAACCGGGCGATTAAGGGTATCTCTTCCATCAACAATACGAGCCTTATCACGGTGTCCGGTCTTTCTATGGTCGGTGTCATCGGTGTGAACCGCCGTATATTCTCTGCTCTTGCCGACTGTGGCATCAGTGTGTTCATGGTCAGTCAGGCATCGTCGGAGAACAGTACCTCCATCGGTGTGCGCAATGAGGATGCGGAACAGGCATGTGAGGTGCTGAACCGTGAGTTCGCCAAGGAAATCGAGATGGGCGCAATGTACAAGATGAAGTTCGAGAGCAATCTTGCCACAGTGGCAGTGGTTGGCGAGAACATGAAACATACTCCGGGCATCGCCGGAAAGCTTTTCGGTACTCTCGGACGTAGCGGTATAAGCGTCATTGCTTGTGCTCAGGGTGCTTCCGAAACGAATATCTCTTTTGTGGTGGAGAGCAAATTGTTGAGAAAAACGCTTAATGTCATCCATGACAGTTTTTTTCTCTCGGAATATCAGGTGCTTAACCTCTTTGTCTGCGGGGTAGGTACAGTCGGAAGCAGCTTGATAGAGCAGATTGCGGGTCAGCGTGAGAAGCTGAAGAAAGAACGCGGACTGAAACTCAATGTGGTGGGCATTGCGAGTGGTCATAATGCCATGTTCAACCGTGAGGGGATAGATTTGACTGACTATCGTGAACAGCTGAAACATAGCGAGCCCAGCAATATTGAGAGATTGAAGAACGAGGTTATCGGCATGAATATCTTCAATTCCGTCTTTGTCGATTGTACGGCAAGTCCGGAGGTGGCATCCCTTTATGGCGACTTCTTTGAACATAACATATCCGTGGTGGCTGCCAATAAGGTGGCGGCATCGTCTGAATATAAGAACTATGCGGAACTGAAGGCTACGGCGCGCAAACGTGGGGTGAAGTTCCTGTTTGAAACAAATGTGGGAGCAGGTCTGCCAATCATCAATACGATTAATGACCTTATAAACAGTGGCGACCGCATATTGAAGATTGAAGCTGTGCTGAGCGGTACGCTGAACTTCATCTTTAACACGATAAGTGCCGAGATTCCTTTCAGCCAGACTGTTCGTCTTGCCAAAGAGGAGGGCTATTCGGAGCCGGATCCTCGTGTTGACCTTAGCGGCAAGGATGTGATAAGGAAGCTTGTCATACTGTCGCGTGAGGCAGGCTATGAGATAGAGCAGGGCGATGTGGAGAAGCATCTGTTTATTCCGGACAACTTGCTTGTCGGTTCCCTTGATGAGTTCTGGCAGAACTTGCCGGGACTGGATGCCGGTTTTGAGGCGCGTCGTCAAGTTCTCGACGAGGAAAACAAGCGTTGGAGATTTGTGGCGAAGCTCGATGGAGGCAAGGCTTCTGTCTCGTTGGAGGAAGTGGGTGAGCATCATCCTTTCTACGACCTTGAGGGCAGCAACAATATCATTCTTATCACTACGGAGCGTTATCATGACTATCCGATGCTGATTCAGGGATATGGCGCCGGTGCAAGTGTTACGGCGGCGGGAGTTTTTGCCGATATAATGAGTATTGCTAACATTTGACGAAAGGACTAAGAACTGAACTTATGAAACATATAATCATACTTGGCGACGGGATGGCAGACTGGGCGGTTGACAGTCTCGGCGGCAAGACATTGATGCAATATGCCGACACTCCTTACATGGATATGCTGGCAAGGAAAGGACGCACGGGAATGCTTTCTACTGTGCCGGAAGGTTTCCATCCGGGAAGTGAAGTTGCCAACTCTTCTATTCTCGGTTATGACCAGACACATGTGTATGAAGGGCGCGGTCCGCTCGAAGCGGCAAGCATAGGGGTGGAGTTGGCTCCCGACGATATGGCGATACGCTGTAATCTTATCTGTATTGAAGGCGACAACATAAAGAATCACTCTGCCGGACACCTCAAGACGGAGGAAGGCGATGTGTTGATAAAGTACTTGCAGGAACACCTCGGCAGTGAACGTGTGCATTTCTATACGGGAGTGCAGTATCGTCATCTGCTGGTGATAAAGGGCGGAGATAAGCGACTGATATGTACACCTCCGCACGATGTTCCCGGACAACCGTGGAGACCGCTGCTTGTGAAGCCGGAAGTGCCGGAGGCACAAGCCACGGCAGACCTTCTCAATGAACTGATTCTGAAATCCCGGAAGCTTCTTGACGAACATCCGTTGAACAAACAGCGTGTGTCGGAAGGGAAAGACCCAGCCAACAGCATCTGGCCGTGGGCGGGCGGCTATCGTCCTGACATGGTGCCGCTGACGGAGACATATCCGCAGATTCGACGCGGAGCTGTTATCACTGCCGTGGACTTGATTAGAGGTATAGGACACTATGCCGGACTGAGATGTATTGATGTTGAAGGGGCAACCGGTCTTGCCGATACGAACTATGAGGGCAAGGCTGAAGCGGCGATTGAGGCTTTGAAGACAGACGATTTTGTTTATCTGCATATAGAGGCGAGCGATGAAGCCGGTCATGACGGTAAACTTGACCTGAAGTTGTCAACGATTGAGAATCTCGACAAGCGTGCAGTGCGTCCTATTTGGGAATATGCAGAGAGTGTCAACAAAGCATGGGAGGAAGAGGTGCGCAGCAATGGGGGCGATGCTTTGAACACAAAGACTGAGCCGATTGCGATTGCTGTCTTACCAGACCATCCGACACCGGTGAAGCTGCGTACACATACCAACGAACCTGTGCCTTTTCTTATCTATGCTCCCGGCATTGAGCCTGACGGAGTTGAGACTTTCGATGAAGAATCGTGCAAGCAGGGCGGATACGGTTGCCTGAAGAAGGATGAGTTTATGAAAGCATTTATGAAGTTATAATAACCATTATAAGATATGAAGTTTTACAGTACAAATAAGAAAGCACCCGTGGCAGACTTGCACAAGGCTGTCGTAAAAGGTCTTGCAGAGGACAAGGGGCTTTATATGCCTGAAGTGATTAAAGCATTGCCTCAGGAATTTTTTGACAATATCGAGAACATGACGTTTCAGGAGATAGCTTATACGGTTGCCAATGCCTTTTTTGGCGAGGATGTTCCGGCTGATACTCTTAAACAGATTGTGTATGATACACTTGCCTTTGACTGTCCGGTGGTGAAAGTGACGGATAATATTTACAGTCTTGAGCTTTTCCACGGGCCGACTCTTGCCTTCAAGGATGTCGGTGCACGCTTTATGGCGCGCCTGCTTGGCTATTTCATCAAGCAGGAAGGCAACGAACAGGTCAATGTGCTTGTGGCTACATCCGGAGATACGGGTTCGGCGGTAGCTAACGGATTCCTTGGTGTCGAGGGCATACATGTCTATGTGCTTTATCCTAAAGGTAAGGTGAGTCCGATACAGGAATGCCAGTTTACAACGCTCGGACAGAACATTACCGCCATAGAGGTGGATGGTGTGTTTGACGATTGCCAAGCATTGGTGAAGTCTGCATTCATGGATGAGGAACTGAATCGGCACATGAAGCTTACATCTGCCAATTCCATCAATGTGGCAAGATTCCTTCCGCAGGCTTTCTATTATTTCTATGCTTATGCCCAGATGAAGAAGAAAGGGCTTGCCGACAGCCTTGTAGTCTGTGTGCCTTCCGGAAACTTCGGTAACATTACTTCCGGATTGTTCGGCAAAAAGATGGGACTTCCTGTAAAGCGTTTCATTGCGGCGAACAATGCAAATGACATTTTCTATAATTATTTGAAGACTGGCGAGTATTGTCCACGTCCGTCGGTACAGACTATTGCCAATGCGATGGATGTGGGTGATCCGAGCAATTTTGCCCGTATTTATGATTTGTATCAAGGAAATCATGGCGCGGTTTGTGCGGATGTGAGCGGAGCTGCATACACTGACGAACAGATTGCTGAGACAATCAGGGAAGTGTATGATGAGACTGGCTATTTGTGTGACCCTCATGGTGCGTGTGGCTATCGTGCGCTGAAGGAAGGACTTCATGCCGATGAGGTCGGTGTCTTCCTTGAAACTGCACATCCGGCAAAATTCCGCGATACAGTAGAACGGATTATTGCTTCAGAAGTGGCTATTCCGGACAAGCTGGCTGCCTTTATGCAGGGCAAAAAGGACTGTGTGGAAATGAGCAAGGACTTTGCCGACTTCAAGGATTATCTTATGAGCCGATGATGATATAGAGGGATAGTACGGATAATCATAAAGGAAAATACTTCTATATAATAAGGAGTACGGAAACAATATAGAGAAATACAGAAAGGGCATTGTCCCTACCTGTGGTATAGAAATTAGAGAATTGGTGCGTGCATACGGTCTTTCCGGTGCACGCACCATTTTTTTTCGCCCTGTACGGTTGAAATCATTTCTGTGGCATTGGCTCAAATATCTTGAAGAAGGCACAGTATTTTTAAAGGAAGCATACTATTATGTACAATGCCTTGTAAACATATATTATGTGCAGGGAAAACTTGAAAACAGTGCGCTAAATTCTCAAATCAGCACTGTTGATTATAAAATCAGCACTGTTGATTTTGTAAACAGCACTGTTGATTATAAAAACCACAGTGTTGATTTGAGAACTCAGTGCACAGTTTTCTACTCTTCAGTGTGTTGGAAGTGTCTTTCTGATGGGCGGATTATAACATATTTTTTTATGTCTGTTGCATGGCAGGATTGGATGTGCACTGTGTGCAATATGGTTTAAGAGAAGCTTCTGGACAGAATATTTTCGTTTTGTCTTGTCTTGTTGCTTTTTTTCTGTACTTTTGCATGTGCAAGCTATGAGAAAATCGTTTGCAATGAATAACACGAAATACATAGATTATGAAATGGAACTTTTTTACACCCAAGCCGACAAAGGGGAGGAAACAACTGGTACAGGAGAAGAGGAATCTTCTTTTGTTTAAGGTGTTGCTTGTTTTGCTTTCAACGGTGGCGGTGGTATATTTTATGCCGCGCGATGCGCAGTTCAATTATACGTATGATATAGACAAACCTTGGCGGTATGGTCAGCTGATAGCTACTTTTAAGTTCCCTATCTATAAGAATGACTCAGTGATGCAGCGAGAGCAGGACAGCATTATGCGTCGGTTCCAGCCTTATTACAATATTGACAGCAAGGTGAAATCGGACATGATAAAGAAATTGCAGGCTGCAAGTAACCGGTTGAAAGGAAGCGGCACTTCGTTTTATGTCCGCCATATTGTCGCCATGTTGGATACAGTGTATCGTTATGGCTTGCTTTCTGCGGAAGAATATGGAAGCCTTAAAGACAAAGGATACGGTTCGATACGTCTGGTAGACAATAATACAGCGGTGTCTGTCCCTGTGAAGTTCCTTTTTTCCACTCGTTCTGCATACGAATATATTATGAATCAGGATACGGTCATGTATCCCCGTGCTGTCATGCAGCAGTTTGATGTGATAGAATTGCTACAGCCGAATGTGAGTTTAGACCCTGCCAAGACCAAAGTGGAAGAGGAAGCCTTGAAAGCAAGTATCTCCGGTGCAAGAGGCATTGTGCAGAGTGGGCAGAAGATTATCGACCGCGGAGAGATTGTCACCAAAGAAACTTATGATATTCTGCGCTCTCTTGAAAGAGAATCGACAAAACATAAGAGCGCGACGGAGCATTTCCCTTACAAACTTCTGGGGCAGACCGTGTTTGTGCTGCTTGTCATGTCCATTCTTGTCACCTATCTTTCTCTCTTCCGTAAAGATTATCTTACGAATGGGCGCAGTGCCATTCTTCTGTATGCGTTGATTGTGGTGTTCAGTATCGTGGCATCGTTGATGATGTCGCGTAATCTGTTGAATGTATTTATGCTTCCATGCTGTATGGTGCCTATAATCATAAGAGTATTTATGGACTCCAGAACGGCATATATGTTCCACTGCGCAATGACTCTCATCATATCTTTGGTGCTTCGCTATCCATACGAGTTCATCATCATGCAGCTTGCAGCGGGAATGATAGCTATACAGAGTTTGCGCGAATTGTCGCAACGCTCGCAAATTATACGCACGGCGGCAGTGATTGCGGTTAGCTATATGGTCTTCTATACCGCATACGAGCTTATTCAGGAGAATGATTTGATGAAGATTGACAATTCAATGTACATCTGTTTTGTCATCAACGGTGTGCTGCTGCTTTTCACCTATCCTCTTCTTTGGGTGTTTGAGAAAGGCTTCAGATTTGTTTCGGATGTGACTCTTGTCGAACTTTCCAATATCAACAATCCGTTGTTGCAGCGAATGACGGAAGTGGCTCCCGGCACATTCCAGCATTCCATGCAGGTGGCGAATCTGGCTTCTGAGGTAGCGAAGAAGATTGGAGCGAGAGCGCAGCTTGTGCGTACCGGTGCGTTGTATCATGACATAGGTAAGATGGAACGTCCGGTGTTCTTCACGGAGAATCAGGCAGGAGGAAATCCGCATAAACATCTTACGGCAACCAAGAGTGCGGAGGTGATTATCGCACACGTCACCAATGGACTCATGTTGGCAGATAAGAACCATTTGCCGGAAATCATCAAGCGTTTTATTTCAACCCATCATGGATTGGGTAAAACAAAATATTTCTATATCACCTATAAGAACGAACATCCTGACGAGGAAGTAGATGACGCTTTATTTACTTATCCGGGACCGAATCCAAGCACGAAGGAAGAAGCCATATTGATGATGGCAGATTCTGTTGAGGCTGCTTCAAGAAGCCTGAAAGAATATACGGAAGAAAGCATCAGCGGACTTGTAGATAAAGTTATAGACAGTCAGGTGGCAGAAGGATATTTTAATGAGTGTGATATTACTTTCAAGGAAATAGCCATTGCCAAAAGCGTGTTTAAGGAGAGGCTGAAGATAGTATATCATACAAGAATCTCCTATCCGGAACTCAACACAAAGCCATAACCTTTGTTTTCTGCCGTACATTGAAAACAAAGGGTGGGGCTTATGTGAATGTTGCCGCTGCGTTTTGGTCTTCATGACTTGAAATCTTAATTTTATTATTAAAAATGGAAATAACAAACAGACAACCTCGCATAGAGGTCGCCGACGCTTTGCGCGGATTTGCCGTCATGGCTATCATTTTGTTGCATTCGGTAGAACATTTTAATTTTTATTCCTTTCCTTCCACAGAAGGGCAGTCTGCATGGCTTAATTTTACGGACAGGGCAATCTGGGACGGACTCTTTTTCGCTTTCGGAGGAAAGGCATACGCAATATTTGCTCTACTGTTCGGATTCAGTTTCTACATCATGTACCATAATCAGGAGAAAAGAGGCTGTGATTTCCGGTTGAGATTCTGCTGGAGGATGGTACTCCTTTTCCTGTTCGGCAACCTGAATGCCATGTTTTTCACAGGTGAAGTGCTTGTACTCTATTCCCTCGTCGGCTTTGTCCTTCCCCTTGTGTGCAGACTTTCAAACCGTACTGTGCTTATCATTGCCGCAATCTGTATGGTGCAACCTGTCGAATGGTTCAAACTCGTCAGTGCTGTGGCTAATCCGGATGTCCTCCCTGCCAAACCGCTTTCAAGCTATTATTGGGCACAGGCTTATCCTGTGTTGGGAAGCGGAAACTTTATCGAGACCGTGAAGATGAATCTTTGGGACGGACAGATGGCTTCATTGACGTGGGCTTGGGAAAATGCGCGCATGTTCCAGACCGCATCACTCTTTATGCTTGGCATGGTAGCAGGACGTTGCGGATGGTTTGCCGACACACGGGCGAACCGCCGTCTGTGGGGATATGTATTCGGTGCGGCGATTGTGTGCTTCTTCCCTTTGTATGGCATATCGAACATGCTTCCGAAGTTCATTTCGTCTGCGGCAGTGCTGACCCCGTTAGCCCTTATAGTCAGTTCTCTGCATAAGTTCGCGTTTATGCTGATGATAGTGACCGGCTTCTTGTTCTTGTTTTATGTAACTTCCCTGTCGCGCCTGTTCCGTTTCCTTATGCCTTACGGACGAATGAGTCTTACAAACTACATCACACAAAGTATGGTGGGTGCATTCCTTTTCTATAATTGGGGACTCTCTTTGCACGATGATTTGGGTATCACAGCCAGTGTTTGTGTGGGTGTAACAATATTTGCATTGCAACTTTTGTTCTGCCGTGTCTGGATGAAACATCACACACGTGGTCCGCTGGAATATTTGTGGAGAAAAGGCACATGGATTTTGAAACCAAAGCAGAAGTAGCGGTCGTGTGAGGCCTTTTGTGCACCATTGTGGTGCAGAACCCATAATGGTCTGAAACCGAAAACTTTTTATAACTAATCAATTTAATTTATGAAACTACTTGCAGTTGTGGTGGCATTGCTGTTGTGCAGTGTTGCCGAAGGAAAGAAAAAGACGGATGTTTTTCCTGATGGAACTCCTGTGGAGGAATGGTTTAAGCACACTTCCCCTACAGAACTGAAAGACATGGGAAGGCAATATATGCTGACAGACTATGGAGTGTCCGCCGACAGTACGGTGGTGCAGACGAAGCAGATACAGGCTGTGATAGACCGTGCAGCGAATGAAGGCGGCGGTGTGATAGTTGTGCCGCGCGGAACATTCCTCAGTGGTGCCATATTCTTCAAGAAAGGTACAAGCCTTTACCTCGCAGAAGGGGGAAAACTGAAAGGCAGTGAGGATATTGCCGATTTCCCGGTACTGACCACGCGCATAGAGGGAGAGACATGTAAATATTATTCCGCACTTGTGAATGCCGATTCTCTCGATGGATTCAAGATTGCCGGAAAAGGAATTATTGACGGTAACGGATTGCGCTATTGGAAAGCTTTCTGGCTGCGCCGTTCATGGAATCCACAGTGTACGAACAAAGACGAGCAGCGTCCGCGCCTTGTCTATCTTTCCCACTGCAAAAACGCTGAAATCAGCGGAGTGAACCTTGTCAACTCTCCTTTCTGGACTACACACCTATATCGCTGCGACCATGTGAAACTGTTGCACCTTCGCATACTCTCTCCTGCCGCGCCGGTTAAAGCCCCGAGCACGGATGCGATAGACATAGATGCCTGCAAGAACATACATGTGAGCCATTGCTATATGGCTGTCAATGACGATGCCATAGCTTTGAAAGGCGGAAAAGGTCCGTGGGCTGACACTGACCCTACTAACGGAGCGAATGAAAATATCATCATCGAAGACTGCGAGTATGGATTCTGTCACGGATGTCTCACCTGCGGAAGCGAGTCCATCCATAGCCGGAACGTAATACTGCGCCGCATAAAAGTGGGCAAGGCGCAACGTCTGCTATGGTTGAAGATGCGTCCTGACACACCGCAGCAGTATGAGTACATTACTGTGGAGGATATTACAGGAGAGGTTGCCAACTTTATCTATATACGTCCGTGGACTCAGTTCTTCGACCTTAAAGGAAGAACGGACATGCCGGTTTCTTTTGGCGACCATATTACCATGCGCAATATCACTATGGACTGCAATACTTTCTTCAATGTGGAGAAGAGCGATCAGTACCGTTTGTCAAATTTCGTGTTCGACAATATCACGCTGACTGCTAAGAATCCGGATTGTGATGAGACTCAGATTGAGCATTTTACCATGAAGAATGTCAGTGTGAAGACGAAGGGAGAGTGAGGAATATCGCTCTGTCGGGACAATTGCTTACCCTTCTTCCCGATAGCTTTTGAGGACGATACTGAAAGAAAAAAGTCAGTCGATTCATAAAGATTCGACTGACTTTCTTGTGAGATAGTGAACATTTGAATCTTTTCGACCGTACAGGGCAAATCTTTCTTACTTGATATGCTATTAGATTCAAAAATGATGAATTACGGATGCTGCAACTATAAAGGTTCGTACCCTTCGTAATAGTAAGACTGGTTTATCCCCTTGAATATCACTTCGCGGTCATTCACTTTATCCGTCAACGCTTGAAACAACAGCGTCCGCAGCTCCAAGTCGTTTATGGGACTTCTTTCCATCGCTTGAAGATAAAGCACTTTATCCACGTTCTGCCAGTCCACCACCTTGCCCAAATTCTTCTTGAGCATCATGTCAAGCCAAATACGAGTAGTACGACCGTTCCCCTCCATGAAAGGGTGTGCGATGTTCATTTCTACATATTTGGCTATAATCTCACCAAAGGAACTTTCCGACATCTTTTCTATTACCGGTAAGATTGCATCCAGATACAAGCAGTTTGCAAAACGAAAGTTCCCTTTTGCGATATTCAAAGTACGTATCTTTCCGGCAAAGTCGTACAAGCCATCGAACAGATAGCGGTGTATGTCGCATAAACCGTTGACCGTTCCTACTTCGATGCGGTCTATGTCTCCAGTTTCAAACAAAGCATGAGCTTTGACAAGGCTCAGTCTGTCTATTTCGTTTGTATTCATTTTCATGGTCTGTCTATTTTTTATGTTGATATTATAGCCTATGTGGTATATTGGTCTCTGCTTGTCTTGTTAATCATGTCCTTTGGATTATATACTAAAACACACATACAAAAAAAGCTTAACAAATTAATTGTTAAGCCTTTTTTGTCGGAAAGAGGCGACTCGAACGCCCGACCCCTACGTCCCGAACGTAGTGCGCTACCAACTGCGCTACTTTCCGTAAGCGGACGCAAAGGTACATCTTTTTTTTACCTCTGCCAACTATTTGGTGAAAAAAACGACTCTTTTCGTTTTTTTTATCTGTGTTTTTCCTGCCGATAATCATCTGATTCTGTTTCGTGCCTGTAAAGGTTGCTTAAATACCCTTTGTTGATGTCTCAAAAAATGATTTTGTACCACTTGATTTCCGTGTGGCTACGAAGGTTTTTTAAGGCTCTATAAAAATTTTTTTGAATACGATTTTTAACGGAAAAATTATTCTGACAAAATGATAATGATTTTTGTTATTTTAATTTCAGTTTGTTGAAAATCCGGCAAAATGCTGTCTTTTTGATTTTGTCAAATGTTAAAATTCTAAGCCCTCTGGAACGCTTCAAAATGAGGCGCGACGAACTTTTCTCGAAGAATGGGGATTCTACGCGCATTTTCAAAAGCTCCAGAGAATTGTGAAATAGTGTTTCGTTTTGGAACAGCTCTTTTACATTAATTCACTTCCGGTGAAGAGTTCTTGGAAAAAAAGTACTAAGTTTTCAAAATTCCAGCGCACTGTCGTCACATTTTCAGCGCACTGCAATTTTCAGTATAGCGCACTGCAAATTCTCTCACTGTGCGCTGAAAATTTGAAAACAGCGCGCTGCAAAGAAAAAAACAGTGGGGAGCGGAGAAAAAGACAGTTTGCTTCAGTTGAAATGTTAAGAAGTGTATAACTCCTTGCTTTGGAGGAGTGTTTGAACAGGAACTTGAAAGTGAGTGGATTTTTGAGGATTTTTGAGGGTAGAAATGGTAAGTTCAAACATAAAATATTAGTAATCAATGTATTATCAGAATATACGAATTTTTCAAAAAATTGCGTCTGGCGCATATTTTTGAGTATTTTGAGAAATTTTGTATTCTGTTGATTTTCAATAGTTTATCTTTGAGCTAAAAATTTCGATTCTTCGTCCTCGTCAAAAAATCGCTTGAAGTGTTAAATTTTCATTTTGGGCGAAAATATCATTTTGTCATTTTTAAAAGGGCTGTTTTGGACGGGTTTATGGTCATTTATGTAATTGTTTTTGACAGACTCCTCCGTCGCTTTCTTCCGCAAACTTAGTGTTAGAGGAGGTGGCGCGGTAGCGACGGAGGAGTCTGTCGAAGACAGCCACTTAGCCTGTGAATACAATTACTATACCCACTTAAACAAATATAAGGAGCTTTTTGAATATATCTTATAATGAATCCGTTGCTTGCGTTTGTATTACTTGACGTGTCAGTTTGTATATTTGTTTTTTGATTTTTTTTGTCACAAAAGAAAAATATTATTACTTTGTAATAGTTTATGACGACATGAATATGTTCCTGTTCATCTTGGGTCTTCTTATGGACAGAACTATTGCATCAGTCTGTAGGTTTCGGTGTAGTGTCGTGTAAAATAAAAGACATATTCTGTTATGGAAAGAAAAGGAACATTGCTTGTTGTTGATGACAATAAAAATATACTTACTTCGCTGCAATATTTGTTAGCCGAATACTTTGAACATATTGTTACTCTCTCCACTCCGCACGGTATCAAGGCTGCCATGTTGAAAGAGAAAGCCGATGTCGTGCTTCTGGACATGAACTTCTCTTCCGGAGTCAATACCGGAAATGAAGGACTGTACTGGCTTCGCGACATAAAGAAGAACTATCCGGACACGGAAGTGGTTCTGTTCACAGCATACGCGGATATAGAGCTGGCTGTAACCGGCATTAAGGACGGTGCTGCCGATTTTGTCGTAAAGCCTTGGGACAATGCCAAGCTGATTCAGACACTGACAAACGTCTATAAGAAGTCGCGGACAAAGGGGGCTGATGCCTCTGTGTCGTCGTCGGATTGCGGTGCGTCCGGGCGGATGTACTGGGGCGAGTCTGCTGCCATGCAAAGACTTCAACAGATGGTAGAGAAGGTGGGGAGTACCGATGCGAATATTCTGATCACCGGTGAGAACGGTACGGGTAAGGACATGCTTGCCCACGAAATACACCGTCTGTCTTCTCGCCGAAACAAGCCTCTGGTGGTGGTCGATATGGGAGCGGTCTCCGAGTCCTTGTTTGAAAGCGAACTGTTCGGACATACCAAAGGTTCATTTACCGATGCCTATACGGACAGAACGGGCCGGTTTGAGGCTGCCGACGGAGGTACGCTGTTTCTTGACGAAATTGCCAATCTGCCTTATCATCTTCAGGCGAAGCTGCTCACGGTCATACAAAAGAAGATGTTTGTGAAAGTGGGGAGCAATCAGCCCCAGCCTACGGACATACGGCTCATCTGTGCGACAAACCGTAGTCTGGAGGATATGGTAAAGGACGGACTGTTCCGTGAAGACTTGTTTTACAGAATCAACACCATTCATCTGCACATACCTTCTCTGCGGGAACGCAGGGAGGACATACTGCCTCTTGCACAGCGTTTTCTCGACATGTATGCTTCGCGTTACGGATGTCGCATAAATGGTTTCTCGGATAAGGCGGCGGTGAAGCTGCAGGCGCATTCTTGGTATGGCAACATACGTGAGCTTCAGCATGTGGTGGAGAAGGCTGTCATCTTGTCTGACGACAAGCTGCTGACGGACAAGGATATTCTGTTTGCTGCTTCTTCGCATGAAGAAGTGCTTCCCGACAAGATGGAGGCACATGCGGGTGACGATGCGATTCAGACAATAGATGAGATGGAACGCGGACTTTTGGAGAAGGCATTGGACAAGTGCGGCAGCAACATGTCGCAGGCGGCTTCCATGCTGGGCATATCCAGACAGACGCTTTATAATAAGATGAAGAAGTACGGTCTGTAAGTTGTCTTCTGTTCTTGTAGGTTTTATTCCCTGTTCATTTCTGTTTCTATGCAAAAGTTCAATTATACGTTTCTTCGATTCTTTTTCGTTGCGGCGGGGACGAGTGTACTCACGTATGCGTTTTGCTGCCGCCTGTGGTGGCTGACGGCGGTCGGGGTCTTGTTGTGTCTTTTTTCTTTCTATCTTTTCCGGCTTTCTCGGAAGATGTTGCGTGAAAGATGCTGGCTGATGCTTGAGGCGATGCACAACTTCGACTATTCCTTCCGTCTGCCGATGAAAGGACTTACCGGTGTTGAGTTTGTTCTTCAGGAGACGTTGAATGATTTCGGCAAGATGATGGGAGAGCAGAAACAATGGATGGAGCAAAAGGAAAGGTACTATGAATTGATATTGGAAAGTGTGACCACCGGCATTGTGGTGCTCGATGCAGAAGGGAAGGTGGTGCAGACTAATGCCGCCGCTGCCAAACTGTTGTGTTTGCCGATTCTATCTACCCTGTCGCAGTTGAACCGTTATGGTGAGTCCTGTGCCGAGAAGGTGCGCACGTTGCAGAGCGGGGAAAGTGCGAACCTTCATTTCCAGACGGAGAGGGGAGAGGTGCATCTGGTGCTTAAGGCTGTGGAGATAGAGCTGGCGGGTGAAAACGTGAGAGTCATAGCCCTCAATGATATTCGTGATGAAATGAGTGACAAGGAGCTTGACTCGTGGATGAAGCTGACTCGTGTGCTGACCCATGAGATTATGAACTCCATTGCGCCGATATCATCCCTGAGCGAAGTTTTCATGAACCGTCCGGAGGTTAGAGAGGGAGACTTGTATGAGGGAATGCGCGCTATTCATGAAACATCAAGCGGACTGATGCAGTTTGTTGACAGCTACAGGAAGTTCTCGGCTCTACAGAAGCCGCAGCCTTCCGCATTTTCTTTTGTTGAGATGTGGAAGACTGTGCAAGGGCTGGGGATTGTGCCCGACAATATCGAGTGTACAGTGCGTATAGAACCGGAAGATTTGCTTCTTTATGCCGACCCGAATTTGATAAGGCAAGTGCTGATCAACTTGCTGAAAAATGCGGTACAAGCCATTCTGGAGGCAGGAATGGAAGATGGGCGCATAAGGGTTAGGGCTTTGATTGACGAACAGGATCACATATTTATCTATATCAGCAACAACGGGCCGGCTGTAGATAAACAGTTGGCGGAGGAAATCTTTGTTCCGTTTTTCACCACAAAGAAAGACGGAAACGGAATTGGACTGTCGCTCTCTCGCCGCATCATGACCTTGTCGGGCGGACGAATCAGTCTGCTTCCTTCCGGAACAAAGGGATGGAACACCACATTCCTGCTTGAGTTTGAATAAGAAGCCGCTGTGGCTTCTGTGGGTTATAGGAGTGCGGATGTATATCTGGCTCTGTTCATCTTTCGGAACTCGGCAGGAGTCATGCCGGTTGTTTTTCGGAAGAGACGTATGAAATAAGAGTAGTCCTCGTATGAAAGTGCAAATGCAATGTTTTTTATAGGTTCGTCGCTTGTGATGAGCATCAGTTGCGCTTTCTCCATTTTCTTGTTGTTGATATATTTTAAAGGAGACATTCCTGTTTCGGCCTTGAATATTCTGATGAAATATTCTTTGGACAGACATATTTTTGCTGCTATAGAGTCTGTGGTGAGAGGAGTTGATATGTTTTTCTTGATGAAAGACAATGCTTTGCTTACTCGTGTGTCGGCTGCATCGTGTTTGCGCTGCGCTTTTTCAAGGAATCTGGCAATAAGAATCTGTATGATTCCTTGTGATTCGGTGCGTCTGCTGATGAAATTCTGCTTGTATTTGATGATGTTGTTGACAAGAGTCGGATTATTGTCGTATGTGGTCGGGTCGGAAGATGGGAGCTGCATGGAAGGATTGAGGGTGAGAAGTCTTTGAAATAGCGAAAGCTCAAACTCCCCGGCTTTCACTTCTGCCGGAAAATCGAATTCATCGAATATCCCTGATTCGGACTGATATTCCTCGTAGATATGTAGGTAATAATGCACAAAAAGTGACTGGCATATATAACTGTGGCATGTGAATGCCGGAATCATATAAAGGTGGTTAGGTTTGAGTGTATGTGTGCCGTCGGGAAGAACAATTTGGGCTGTTCCTTCCGTTACATAATAGATGCGTGTGAACGGACTCTGTACATTCTTCCAGTTCCAGTCGCATTCTTGTCGCCCGACTCCGATGTTGAGCACAAGAGGGTTAATATTGCCGATAGATGAAGACATGTGTGTATTAGTTATATTAGGTATTAAATTAGGATAAAACTGAAAATACCTTTTGTATTATGTGCAATATTATGTCTTTTTTTTGAGAAATAGATAATTTTGAGACTGTTAATTCCAATAAGAGAAGTAAAAAATGTCAATTTTGTCCTGTTTTATGTGTCTGATAATCCTGTATAGACTTGTGTTCTCTTATTTATCTTTGCAACCAGTAATAAACTAAAATCTAATAAATTGGAACTGATATGCGAGAATTTAAGAATTTGTTGTTCTCGGCGGCAACATCGCTGTTGCTTGCAGAGTCTGTACACGCTCAGACTAACGAGCCTGTAAAAGAGGGACGGTTTTCTCCCGATTGGAAGAGTCTTAGTGAATGGACTTGTCCGGAATGGTTCAAAGATGCGAAGTTCGGTATCTGGGCGCACTGGGGACCGCAGTGTCAAGCTGAAGCCGGCGATTGGTACGCACGCTTTATGTATTATGAGAACTCTGGTGCTTATAATTGGCATGTGCAGCATTTCGGCGAACCGGATGTGTTCGGACTGAAAGATTTGTGCAATGCATGGAAAGCTGAAAAATGGAATCCGGAAGAGCTTATCGCGCTTTACAAGAGTGTCGGAGCACGCTATTTCTTCACACTCGGTCAGCATCATGACAACTTTGACCTTTGGGACAGCCCTTATCAGGAGTGGAACTCGGTGAATGTGGGTCCGAAACGCGACATTGTGAAAGAATGGAGTGATGCTTGCGAGAAATACGGATTGCCGCTCGGAGTGAGTATGCACGGAAGTCATACATGGACATGGATGGAGAAGTCGCAGGACTATGACGGAAATCTGACAAAGGAAGACGGCTATAAACTCAATGAAGACGGTACGGAGAAATGGTGGAAAGGGCTTGATCCGCAGGAACTGTACGCTCAGCGTCATCCGCATAGCACTGGTTGGGAAAATTCTGGTACTATCCACAGTCAGTGGAACTGGGGTGCGGGAGCTTCGCTGCCGTCGGAAGAATTTAAGATGAAGTTCCAGAACCGAGTGTTGCAGTGTATCAATGCTTATAATCCGGCGATGTTGTATTTCGATGACACTGTACTGCCCTTCTACGGCTGTGACGAAAGCGTTGGACTAAATATCCTGTCACATTATTATAATAGCAGTGCGGAAATGAATGACGGAGACCCTCAGGTTGTCGTCATGGGAAAGATTCTGGAGAACATGCACAAGCAGGCAATGCTTTGGGATGTGGAACGTGGCATACCTGATCGTGTGCAGGATGAATATTGGCAGACCTGTACGTGCATAGGAGATTGGCACTATAATACATCGACTTATGAGAATAACGGCTACAAATCCGCACAGCAGGTGGTAGATATGTTGGTTGATGTGGTCAGTAAAAACGGAAATATGCTGTTGAGTGTGCCCATCAAAGGCAATGGTACTATTGATGAGAAGGAGATGGCTGTGCTTGAAGGCATAAAGGCATGGATGGATGTAAACAGCAAGAGTATATATGGTACACGTCCATGGAAAACATTTGGAGAAGGTCCTCTTGCTGAGTCGAGCAATCCTCTTAATTCTCAGGGTTTCAACGAAGGCAATAACTATACATGCGATGATGTACGCTTTGTGCAGAAGCACGATACTGTATTTGCGACAATCATGCGCTGGCCGGCAGGACGGAAGTTTACATTTGCATCTTTTGCCCCTACATCTAAATATTATAGTGGAAAGGTGAAGAGCGTCGAACTTCTCGGAAGCGGAAAGGTTGAATACTCTTTGGGTGTAGATGGACTGACTGTTTCTTTGCCGGAGGTGAAGCCGAATGAAATAGCACCGGTATTTGCTGTTACCTTTGACAAGAATGACGTGGCTGTATCACTGGCAGAGATCTTGAATCTTTACGAACAGCGTATAGCCGATTTGTTGAAGTTGACGAGCTATAACACAGGAAAGATGAGCCGTGAGCGTATCAATGAGTTTGCAGCAGTAGTCAGTGATGCAAAGACATACGTGAATGCTGACGAGATTTCCCAACAGCGTGCTTTGAATACAGTGAATGAAGCGTATGCAAATTTGAAAAAGAACGGTGCAAATGAAGGCGGTGCTCCAAGCAAGGGGTACAGGGCTGACATCACAGGGGACATGTTGGTGGAATCGGAGAACTTCAGCCGTATGAATGATATGGGTACGCGTTTTGGTACTCCTGCGAACTGGACGGTGGAGAATTTCAATATCCCGAATGGAAAAGATGGTGTGAAAAACGGAATGGACAACTATCCGGGTCACGATTGCCTGATGTTGGGTGTATGGAATGATGTGGCAAACTCTACAGAGGGCAATCTTGCCAACGCACGTCTCTACCGTACTGTCCGTCTCAGTCCCGGACGATATTATTTCGGTGCGGCATATAACACCACCTATGGTTTGAGCGACAAGGCATATATCTTTGCGTCCAATACATTATTGGATACAGATGAAATTCCGGAAGCTTCAATTGCTTACTGGAAGGTGAACACTGGCAAGACTAACGGAGAATATTCCGGCATATACTTCACTCTTACGGAAGAACAGGATGTTGTGTTGGGATTTCAGGCGAACCTGCTTAACGGTAGCACCACACAGGAGATGCGTGTTGACAAGGTTGTTCTGCTCGATTTCGGACAAATGGATTACAGTGCGCTTGAAGATCTTATCATGACGACGGAGTATGTAGCGGATGATTGCAAAGTAAACGATAACACCGGTTTCTTCAACAAGGAGTCTGTGGCAAAGCTGCAAGAAGCATTGGAAGTGGCAAGAGCCATTAATATGGATTCAAGCTACGAAGAGGTGGAGAAGGCATATAACCAACTCACTGCCGCATACGAAGATTTCTTGCTTAACGGAAAAAACAAGGGCGGTGCTCCGAGTGAAGTCGGATGTACAGATGTGACTACTGATTTTCTGGTGGAGGCAGATAATTTCAGTCGTGCAGATGAAAGTGTGACGACTCGTTTCGCTTCTCCGGCTAACTGGACAGTGGAGAACTTTAAGATACCTAATGGCGGCGATGGTGTAAAGAACGGGATTGACAAGCATCCCGGTTACGACTGTCTGTCATTGGGTATATGGAACGACCGTGGAAGCAATGAGGAAGGCTCGCTCTCTAATGCGCGCATATACCGTAAGGTTCACCTTGATGCCGGCCGCTATTATTTCGGCGCAAGCTATAACACCACGTATAGCGTGAATCCGGAGGCCTATCTTTTTGCCTCCTCTGAGATACTGCCTACTGAGGAGATTCCTGAAAACTCCATCGCGTACTATGCCATCAACAACGCACCGGACAGGGTGGAGGACTGGCACGGACTTTATTTCACCCTTCCGGAGGAACAGGACGTGTATCTGGGCTTCCAAATGAACCTGAACAATGGCAGCTCCACACAGGAGTTCCGTGCCAAGGCTGTGAAGCTTCTCTACTACGGCAAGATAAACATCGACGGACTGAAGGAGCTTGTCGGACTCGTTGAGACCGAATTGTCCGGAGTGAAAGTGAATGAGAACACGGGATATTATAACAGGGAGTCATACGACATCCTCATGGGCATTGTGTCTGAAGCGAAGTCCGTGTCCGACAGTGCGGCACCAGATGTAGTCTCCGACACGTACAACCGTCTTATGAATGCGTTCACGGACTTCAAGGAGCACGGAAAGAATGTGGGAGGAAAGCCTGATGAAACCGGAGCTAAGGATATCACGGAGGAGAAGCTCCGGGAGTCCGAAAACTTCTCCCGTACAGAAGGCAGCGGAACTTTGCGCTTCGGCACTCCTGAGTACTGGACAGTGGAGAACATACTTATCGACAAGGGCACGGAAGGTGTGAAGAACGGTCTCGACAAATATCCGGGGCAGGACTGTCTGATGCTCGGCATCTGGGATGACCGTGACAATAATCAGGAGGGCGACATCGCTGACGCACGAGTGTATCAGCGCATCCATCTTGACAAGGGACGTTATTACTTCGGCGGACAGTTCGATGCGCTTTATAACCTGTATGCTGGCTATATCTTTGTGGCTGAAGAGCCGATACCGACAAGTGAAATGGAAACAAAGTCCGTGGCATACTATAACATGATGGGCGGTGCCATAGACCGCAACCACTACGGAGTTTATTTCACTCTCGAAGGGCCTTCCGACGTGGTTCTCGGAATGCAGGCGGACTTGAGTCAGGGTGGTTCAGCACAAGAGGCTCGTCTCAGCCATGTCATGTTGCTGCAATATTCGGACGAGGCTGATGCCATAGAGGATGTGACAGTCAAGGAGAACGAGAACTCAAAGCCGGAGTTCTATTCTCTCCAAGGCATACGGCTCAAGTCGGCCCCTGCCAAAGGCTTGTACATCAAGCGTCAGAACGGTAAGGCATCCGTGCTTATGGCACAGTAGATAGTAATTCCATCAGTATTCAAAATGATGATATGAAGATAATGTGATTGTTGGTCTATTCAATATCCAAAGCAAAAGCAGATGGATATTGAATAGACCTTGTATATATATGAATAGAAAGTATTTTGAAATGACAATTTGTTTGAAAAAAACTTTGCTCGCTCTCATTTTGCTGTCAGGGAGATGTATTGCACAAAATCCATTTGGAAATCCGCTTGTTCCGGATATGATAGCTGATGCAAGTTTGCAGCAGATAGGAGATAAGTATTATTGTTTTGCTACTACTGACGGCTATGGGAGGGGACTTGATACCTCTGGTCCTCCTGTGGTTTGGACATCCGACAATTTCGTTGACTGGAGCTTCGATGGAATATATTTCCCCTCGGCGGAAAAACAAAAGTATTGGGCACCGAGTAAACTTGCCGAAAAAAATGGCAGATATTATATTTATCCGACCATAAATGCATACATGTATCCTGCTGTGTCGGACACACCAACTGGTCCGTTCCGTCTTGCGAAAGGGGAAGACAAATTTGAGCTTCCTTATACGAAAGGGGCTACTTTGATTGATGGGGATGATGTGGGAGGAATAGATGCAGAGGTTTTTGTTGACGATGACGGTTCTGCTTATATGTTTTGGGGACGTTATCATGTTGCACGTCTAAAAGAAGATATGGTGACACTCGACTCTGTGACGGTGATTCCGACTCCTCATAGGGAATATTCCGAAGGACCGGTGTTTTTCAAAAGAAAGGGAATATATTATTATCTTTATACCCTTGATGGGGATGAAAATTATCACTATGCGTATATGATGAGTCGCGAGTCTCCTTTGGGACCGTGGGAATATCCTGACAATAACATTATAGCTGAGACTGATTCTACTGCTGGTGTATTTGGTCCCGGACATGGTTGTGTGTTTAATCCGAATAACACGGATGATTATTATTTCGTCTATCTGGAATTTGGGAGGAGGAGTACGAACCGTCAAACGTATGTCAACCGTATGGATTTTAATGATGATGGAACAATAAAACCGATCCAGTTGAATCTTACAGGAGTTGGTGCTATTGCAGGGAAAAGAAGTGAAAAAACATTAGCTCCTCTTCATGTGTCTGCATCATCGGTACGTTCTCCTTTGTTTATCGAGTATATGAAAAATCCGGATTTTAAACGTACCGAATACTTTTATCCAAGTTTTGCCTTTGACTCCATGAATGGTTCTCGTTGGATGCCCGCTTCGGGTGAGGCAGAGTCATGGATAATGGCAGATTTCGGAAAACTTGTGAATATAGAACGCAGTGCAATTTACTTTGTCAGACCCACTTCAATACATAATTACAGGTTTGAAACCTCTCTTGATGGGGTTAATTGGAAAATCTTGCAGTCTCCTGACAATGGAAAAATTAAAGCTCCCGCCAACAATCTGATTAACGATTGTGTTCGATTTCTTCGGGTCACTATCATCAATGGAGAACCGGGCATTTGGGAATGGAAAGTCTATGAAGCTGGTGGTACAGAGTGAATGGAAAGGTTGCTTTGACCTGTGTTTGGGGGTGTATCCGAATTTGTGAGTTGTTGTTAGAGTACGAGAAATAAAATCTATGACATCTATAGTGTAGATTGTAATTTTGTAGTCTTGTAGCCTAATTCTTTGATTTTTTTTTATAATTTTGCAGAAATGCAGAATTTTATTCCAATTGTTAAGCCTGTCACACTTCGTCTTTGCGTGTGTGACGGGCTTGGCAGTTGTATATTTTTTGTTTTAGGATTAAAATAGATGAATTATGGAAATGAGAAAAAAAGAATTGGTAAAAAGGTATGTAGTGTATGTTTTAGGTGTTTATGTGCTGGCAATGGGGCTGGCTATGATTATCACATCTTCGTTGGGCACTTCTCCAATTTCGAGTTGGGCATACGTCATGAGCCGTAACACCCCGTTGTCGGTAGGAATCTATACGTTCATTATCAACATGGCGATGATTGCCGGACAGTTTATGGTGCTTCGCCATCACGGACTCCGTCGGCAGATTGTGAATATAGGTTTGCAGATTCCCTTCTCATTTATGTTTTCTGCCTTTATCGACTTTAACATATGGTTGATGAATGCGTCCGGACTGGCAGAATTGCAGCCCTTTGGCGACTCCTCTTTCTCTCTATATCTTTATTGCTTTCTGTTGCTTGTCTCCGGATGTTTCATACAGAGTGTGGGGGTGTTGTTTGAAGTAAGAGCCGGTGTGACCATGATGTCGGGCGAAGCTTTTGTGTATTATATATGTACTCGTTGGAGCAGGGAGTTTGGACGAGTGAAGGTGGTGTTCGATGTAACCCTTGTGCTTCTTGCAGTTGTTTCTTCCATCGGTTTCTCGTTGGCAAAAACCAATGGGACTGTCAGCATTGATGCCGTGTTAGACGGACTTTTCTGTGCGGTTCGTGAAGGAACAGTAATTGCTGCGCTTTCAGTCGGGCAGATTGTCCGTGTGCTTGCCAGACATGCAGGGTGGATAGACCGGTGGTGTGTGAAGTGAAAAGCTTGTGGGTGTATTTAACAGTCTTTTGTAACTTTCTTTGCCAAATACATCCACAAAAGAAGTTGCAGGAGATAGAATCAACTTGTGAGATTACTGACAAAAAAGGGTGATAAGCAGAGGAACGCTCAGTTCGAGGATGAAACCATGAAAGACGGCGGTAGGCAACAGTTGCGATTTGCTCCCGTCTCTTCCTATTATCATGGGCAGACAAATATCCATTGAACTGATTCCGGCAATGGATATTGCTGCATTGCCTTTACCTTTTCGTATGATAACCGGGCAGCACAGGAGTGCAAACACTTCGCGTGTGACATTGGCAAGCAGTGCAATGGTGGCAAGTTGCGTGGCTTTTTCCATTCCGGCTGTCGCACTCTTTATTTCTGCTATCAGAACGGAGGAAAGCGAATAATATCCGAATCCGCTCCCGACAGCAAGAACATCCTTCAGACTCTCGTGTCTGAAAAGAAGCAGGGCGAGGGTGGAGAAGGTGAGTGTGCCCACAATGGTTGACAGCGGCAGCAGAAGCATAGACCAGTGCAGCGACTTGATGATGGCGGGCAAGTCCTTTCTTGAACCAAGTCCTATGCCTACTTGTACCATCAGCAGCGACAATGCCACAGTCGGCAACCACGGAAGAAGCAGGACTTCCGGTGCCATGTCCGACACTCCAAGACAGATGCCTGCGGTGAAGACAAGCAGAAGGGCCAGCGAATCTTTCATTTTTCACCTCCTTTCTTTTTGGATGATATGTACTTGAATAAAGAGACGGTGAAGAAACTTCCGGCAATGCCTAAAAAGGCGATGGTGAATGCCTCCAGTCCGACACTGCCGATGTTGTCTATGATTGAGCGGTTAGAACCGATGGATATTCCGAATATAAAAAGCAGCAGGAATATGGTGTATCGTGTACTCTTTTCTATTCCGTGTACTAACATGGCAGAGTTACGCAGCATGAAGCCGATTCCGGTGCCAATGAATAACAGTAATAATATGCGAAACATAGAAAAACTTTTTTTATTTATATTTTGAAAATGGCGTGCCATTCCGAATGTAACGACACTTTGAGTCTTGCCTTTCGGAGGCACTGCGGTTGAAGCTTCATTTGCGCGATGAAGAAATCCTGTGTCTGCTTCCACTTGGCTTCGTCACTAATTATGGTCAGGATTTAAGCATGAGGCACACACACAACATATTCAGACCATCCGTAGGGATAGTCAAAAGGTATGTTCCTCTATGCTTGCAATACTTTTGATGGTATATTACTTAGATAAAACCGCTGAACCAGTGTACATGCACCAAACGACAAACATGTTCTCCTGCATATTTACTGCCGAATATAATATGTGCATTGCGTGAATACATAAATGAGTGTAGGGTTTATCTGTCGGCAAAGTTACACTTTTTCTTGTGAACAAAGAAAATAAGACAAGAAATGTGGGTGAAAATTTGTGATTTTTATTTCGCTTGTGGGGTGTATATGAGGCTAATTCACCTTTCGTAGCAGTTGTATAGACAAGCAAACAAGAGTCCTCGGACTTGGTTTCTGATTTTTTTTCAGTCATAACTTATTTACATTTGACACGGGCATTATCTTTGTTGAAAAAATGTCCCCATAATAAAATTTTTTATATATACTTTTTAACAAAAATATTTTCTGACAATATGATAGTTGATTTGGCGGTTTTGCTTTCTTAAATACTTCTTTTATGCAGCTGTTCTGTCTTTTTTGAATTTGTCAGATGTTAAAATCCCAAGCCCTCTGGAACGCTCCAAAATGAAGCTCATCGAACATTTCTCGCAGAATGGGGATTCTATGTGCATTTCCAAAAGCTTCTGCGAAATGTGAAATAGTGTTTCGTTTTGGAATGCTTCTTTTACATTTATTTATTTTCGGCGAAGAGTTTTTGGAAAAACACTACTAAGTTTTCAAATTTTCAGCGCACTGTTTTTTTCTTCACAGCGCACTGCAATTTTATTTTCAGTGCGCTGGAATTTTTGCCACTGTGCGCTGAAAAAATAAAAACAGTGCGCTGAAAATAAATAAACATTAGGAAGCGAAGAAAAAAGCAGTTTGCTTCGACTGAAATGTTAAGAAGTGTGTAATTCCTACTTGGAAAGAATTTCTTGGCAGGAACTTAAACGTGTGCGATTTTTTGAGGGCATTTGAGAGTGAAAACGAGAGAACTTTTTATAAGATATTAATAATCAGATGATTATGAAAATATTCAGATTTTCCCAAAAAATGCCTCCAGCGCATTTTTCTGAGGATTTTGAAAGTTTTTGTATTTATTTGATTACCAATGTGTTATCTTTGGGTGAAAATTTTTGTCTCTTCATCCTCATCAAAAAATCTCTTCAAATGTTAAATTTTTATTTTGGGCGAAAATATCATTTTGTCAAATTGAAAAATGCTATTTTTGCCTGTCTCTTTTGTGTTTTTAAGTGGGAAATTCATCGGGAGGATACTTTGTGAATACCCCCACTTAAACAAAAAAGATGCGGAAAGACCCTATTATCTTTCCGCACCTTTTAATCCATTATTTAATGACTTCAAATTAGAACAAGTAAGCTACAGAAATCTGGTGAGTATTGTTCTTGACGTCACCATTGACAAAGTTGCCGATTTGTCCGGTTGTTACATCGAGTGCGCTGCCCATTTCTCCTGTCTTGCCGATGCCGATGTTGTAGTTGTAGCCAACCTGAAGGTGACCGAGCAGTTTGACACCGGCGCCCACATTCCAACTGAACTCAGAGGATTTGAGAGAATACGAATTCTCAAAAATCTGCTTTCCTCCGATATTGTAAGAGAACTGCGGGCCTGTTGCCACATATACACCGACGATGCTGCCAAGTCCGATAGAATATTTCACATTGATAGGAATGTCTATGTACTGAAGTGTTTCTGATACACCGTCAACTTCTACCCCCTTGTTGTCATAAAGTACGGCAACGTCTGCTCCCAGTCCGATGATAGGTACAGTGAACTCTGCCATAGGACCTACAAAGAAACCTGTTCGGCTGTCGATAGCGTTCTTTGCTATATCTTTGTCAAAACTGACTTTTGATACATTCAAACCAGCCTTGACACCAAACTTGAACTGTGCGTTTGCCGGAGTTGCCATAAACATGGCAACTGCAACCATGATGATTCCAAATAATTTCTTCATTTTTTTAGTTATTTGTTAAATGTTTCGGCAAATATATGCAAATGTTTGATATTGCGCAAGATTTGTATAAAAAAACAAAACTTTGTTCGGAAATAGAAATGAATTTTTCGTCGGCTTCTAAAAAGTTGTAAAATGATTGTAAACATTGTTGCTTGTTTCTTTGTCGGAGGAATCCAGTGGAGGATATTAACATGGTGTTGAAAAAAACACAGAAATAAATGTGGCAAAATGTGGGGGAATGTGGGGAAATTTGCATATATTTGCATGATTATATTCGCGTGTACGTGCGCGAAGTGTCTTAGAGCGATTTGTATGCGTTTTATTGGAGATTATTCGGCTAAAGCAGATGCAAAAGGAAGAGTGTTTCTTCCTGTGGCATTTCGTAAGGGGATGGACGCGGAAGATGGACAGAGATTCATCTTGCGTACAGACCTCTTCCAGAAATGTCTTGTGCTTTATCCTGAACCTCTTTGGAACTCTATGTTGGATACTTTGCGTGAACGTCTCAACCGGTGGAATGGAGAGCATCAGAACATCATGCGCCGTTTTGTGGCTGAGGCTGAGGTGGTGGATTTGGATAACAACGGACGTTTTCTTATTTCCAAACGCAAGCTTGCCTATGCGGGGATAAAACAGAACGTGAGATTCCTTGCTGTGGATGACCATATAGAAGTGTGGGACACGGAAACGTGTGAAGCCTTGCTCACCTCCGACAGCGGACTCTCAGAGAGGCTTCAGGATGTGATGGCGGATGTGTTCTGTCAGGATTGATAGAGTGTGGCGCATTTGAAATTCGTCGATAAATGATTAACAATTGGAAGAATGGAAGAAAATCAGACTACATATCATGTTCCCGTATTGCTTAGGGAGAGTGTTGCCGGTATGAATATCGGCAGTGGCGGCATTTTTGTCGATGTTACGTATGGCGGCGGCGGTCATAGCCGTGAAATCCTTCGCTGTGCCGATAAGGACGCTCATCTTTATGGCTTTGATCAGGACGAGGATGCCGAATGCAATGCGGTGGAAGGTGACAAGAGATTCACTTTTGTCCGTAGTAATTTCAGGTATCTGAAGAATTTCATGCGCTATTATGGTGTGGATAAGGTAGATGCCGTGCTTGCGGACTTGGGAGTGGCTTCGCATCATTTTGACGATGCGGAACGAGGATTCTCTTTCCGTTTTGACGCTCCGCTTGACATGCGCATGAACAGACGCTCCGGCAAAACGGCGGCGGAGGTGCTGAACGAGTATGAAGAGGAGGAACTGGCAAATATTTTTTATCTGTATGGCGAACTGAAGAATAGTCGTAGGCTTGCATCGGCTATCGTCAAGGCGAGAGCGGAAAGTCCCATACAGACTACCGGTGATTTCCTTGCTCTGATGAAGCCTTTCTTTGGGCGGGAACGTGAGAAGAAAGATCTTGCCAAGGTGTTTCAGGCTTTGCGGATAGAAGTTAATCATGAAATGGACGCGCTGAAAGAGATGCTTGCAGCGGCTGTGGATATTCTCAAGCCGGGGGGGCGTCTTGTGGTGATAACCTATCATTCGCTTGAAGACCGCATGGTGAAGAATATAATGAAGACCGGCAATTGTGACGGACGCGTGGAGAAGGATTTCTTCGGACGGACAGACGTGCCTTTGCGGCAGGTGAACAGCAAGGTCATTGTTCCGGACATGGAAGAGCAGGAGCGTAATCCGAGGTCGAGAAGTGCGAAACTGAGAATTGCTGAGAAATTGTGATACGTGTAAAAGAGGGAGGACTTTGTTGATGAACAAGGATTATAAAGAAACAGGTGACACTTTGATAGGTGGAGCTGAAGATATATCCGCTGAGTCCCATGTTGTTGATTCGCAAGAGTTGGATTCGGAGAAAGAGGCTGAGGTGACAGACAAGGCGGAAGCCATTGAAGCCATCAAGAAGTTTACGGATGAAGATGATGATTTCGGAGATTTTTCTTTCAAATCTATTATCGGAGGCGACATACTTCAGAGCAAGTTTTTTATGCGGCAGATTCTGTGGTTTCTGCTGGTGGCTGTATTGGCTGTGGTCTATACCGGTAATCGATATTCGAGCGAACACGACGTGATTGTCATTGACAGCTTGAAAGAACAGTTGCAGACTGTCAAATATAACGTGCTGACCCAATCGAGTGAATTGATGAATCTTAGCCGGCAGTCGAATGTGGAGCGTATGCTGAAGCATTCGAAGGACAGCATGTTGCAGAATCCGGTGACTCCTCCATACGTGATATTGGCGGACAGTGTGGAATGATGGAGAAGTTCCTTTGGACAGGCTTTGGAATATTGATTGTGATACAATTTTGAGTATAAAAGATGAAATTTGATAAGAAATATATATCCGGACGTTTCATTGGTGTGGTCATTGTGGCACTGGTGTTTTGCGTGGCCATAATATGGCGCGCGTTATACACGATGACAGTGGAACGTGAGCATTGGCAGAAAATAGGTGCTTTGTACGAGAGTAAGATTGAACCGCTCAAAGCTGCACGCGGAAATATCCTGTCGGCGGACGGTCAGCTTATGGCAAGCAGTCTGCCGGACTACAAGGTGTATCTGGATTTTCTTTCCGGTATTCCGAATAAAAGTGATGACCCAAAGGAGATGGCGAAGCGTGATAGTCTGATAAGAAGGAAGGACTCTATCTTTCTTTCGTATATAGACACTATCAGTGAGGGCTTGACTCAGATTTCTCCTAAGATGTCGGCGGCTGAGTATAAGAAACATCTGATGAAAGGATTTGAGAAGCGTAGCCGGTATTATGAGATTTGTCCTCGTCAGGTGCTTAATTATATACAGTTTAATGAACTGATAAAGCTTCCTTTATTTAATGAAAAGAACCGTTATGTCAGCGGACTTGTCGTTGAAATGCGCAATAACCGCAAGAAACCTTTTGGTTCGCTTGCCAAGCGAACATTGGGAGAAATGTTCGGTGCAAAAGATTCGGCGCGTTCCGGCATAGAGCTTGCGTATGACTCTTTGTTGCGTGGGGAGGAAGGATTGGTTCACCGTAAGAAAGTGCTGTCGAAATATCTTGAAATTGTAGATCGTGAGCCTGTTGCCGGACTGGATATTGTGACAACGATAGATGTCAGTATGCAAGATATATGTGAAAGCGCACTCCGAGAAAAACTGAAAGAACTGGAGGCTTCAATGGGTGTGGTGGTTCTCATGGAAGTGAAAACCGGTGATGTCAAGGCGATTGTCAATCTTCAGCGTTATGATGACGGAGAATATTACGAGGCGCGCAACTATGCGCTTGCTTCCCTTATGGAACCCGGTTCTACGTTTAAGACGGCTTCGATAATGGTTGCGCTTGACGACGGTATGATTACAGTGAAAGATTTGGTGGATACCGGCTGTGGTGTATATAATATGTATGGTGCATGGATGCGTGACCACAACTGGGCTACTCGTGGAGGTTATCATGTGATAGATGTGCCTCATACGCTTATGTATTCTTCTAATATAGGTGTAAGCCGTTTGATAGATGAACATTATCATAACCATCCTGAGAAGTTTGTGGAAGGTTTGCATCGGATTGGTATCGGAACCTCGCTGAATCTTCCGTTTGTCGGGGCGGCTGAACCGAGAATACGAATGCCGAACAAGGAAAACTGGTCGAAGACAGCCCTTGCGTGGATGTCTATCGGATATGAAACACAGATACCTCCAATATCGACGGTTACTTTCTATAACGCCATTGCAAATGGAGGCAAGATGGTGCGTCCTCGTTTTGTCAAGGCTGTTCAAAAAGACGGAGAGATTGTGAAGGAGTTTCCTGTTGAAGTAATCAGAGAAAGCATCTGCAAGGAATCTACTCTTAAAGATATTCAGGAGATTCTGAAGAGAGTGGTCAACGACAAGGAGGGATTGGGAAAACGTGCCGGAAATCCGCATTTTCATGTATCGGGAAAGACCGGTACGGCGCAGGTTTCGCAAGGAGCAGGCGGTTATCGTTCCGGAATGCGGGAATATCTTGTAAGCTTTTGCGGATATTATCCGTCTGAAGACCCTCAATATTCGTGTATTGTAGCTATACGTAAACCCGGCTATCCTGCTTCCGGAGGAGGTATGGCGGGGCCTGTTTTCGCAAAGATTGCAGCAAGGGTCTATTCGAAGAATGTGACCGGTGACATTTCAAAGGTGGCGGACTCTCTTTCCGTCTTTGTTCCTGATGTGAAAAATGGAGACATTGCCGCAGCTGGATACGTGCTTGATGAACTTGGTATAGGTGTACGCGGAAAAAACGACGGAAAATGGGGACGGGCGGAAACTAATGGTAACAGTGTGGATTTCACCGCACATGCACTTGATGATAAGACCGTTCCTGATTTGACAGGCATGGGAGCGCGTGACGCTGTATTTGCTATAGAGAGCCGGGGACTTAAAGCCAAAGTTCATGGTGTCGGGCGAGTGAAGAAACAGAGTGTGGCTGCCGGAACGAAGATTGTGGCAGGGCAGACAGTCGCTGTATATTTGGATAATTAAGAAAAATATAAAACATGGAAAAGAATATAGTTATGAATTTACAGACTTTGGTAGATGGACTGGATATTCTTGATGTCAAAGGATGTTTGACAAAAGATATATCAGGCATTAATATTGACTCGCGTCTTGTGAGTGAAGGCAATTTGTTTATAGCTGTGAGAGGTACACAGGCTGACGGTCACAGTTACATAGGTAAAGCTGTGGAAAAAGGGGCTGTGGCTGTGGTCTGTGAGGAGCTTCCTGATTCGGATAGTGAGAGTGTGACTTATATTAAAGTAGCGAATTCGGAACACATGGTAGGACGGATTGCTACAAGATTCTATGGTGATCCTACGTCACGAATGAAGCTTGTTGGTGTGACCGGAACTAATGGGAAGACCACAATTGCCACTGTGCTTTACAATATGTTCCGCCGATTGGGGCATAAAGTCGGACTGATATCGACGGTGGTAAATTATATTGACGGTGAAGCAGTGCCTACGGAACACACGACTCCTGACCCTATTACACTGAATATGCTTCTTGGACGTATGGCTGATGTCGGTTGTGAATATGCTTTCATGGAGGTAAGTTCACACTCTGTTGTGCAGGAACGTATCGGCGGATTAAAGTTTGCTGGAGGAATATTTACCAATCTCACACGTGATCATCTGGATTACCATAAGACTTTCGACAATTATTTGAAGGCAAAAAAGTTATTTTTCGATAATCTGCCGAAGGGGGCATTTGCTGTTACAAACTTGGATGATAAGAACGGAATGGTGATGGTGCAGAACACTTGTGCGGAAGTGAAGACCTATTCTGTACGTGGAGATGCTGACTTCAGGGCAAAGATTATAGAGTGTCATTTTGAAGGAATGTACCTTGAAATCAATGGAGTGGAAGTCGGAGTGCAGTTTATAGGTAAGTTCAATGTGTCCAATTTGCTGGCAGTCTATGGTGCTGCTGTGATGTTGGGCAAACCGGCACATGATGTATTAGTTGCGCTTAGTGAAATGAAGCCTGTTTCGGGACGTTTTGATGCAGTACGTTCTTCTCAGGGGCATACGGCGATAGTGGATTATGCTCATACTCCTGATGCGATAGAAAATGTGTTGTCTGCCATACACGGGGTGCTTGACGGTAAAGGTAAAGTGGTGACTGTGTGCGGAGCAGGAGGTAATCGTGATAAAGGTAAGCGTCCGCTTATGGCACGTGAGGCTGTAAAACAGAGCGATATTGTGATTATTACCAGTGACAATCCTCGGTTTGAGGAGCCTCAGGAGATTATAAATGATATGCTTGCCGGACTGGATGAGGAACAACATAGGAAAGTGTTGTCGAATGTGGATAGAAGAGAGGCTATCAGAACGGCATGCCGTCTTGTTGGAAAAGGTGATGTCATTTTGATTGCAGGCAAGGGACATGAAGATTATCAGGATGTGAAAGGTGTGAAACATCATTTTGATGATAAGGAAGAAGTGGCAAAGGCCTTTGCGGAGATTGTACTTTAAAAATAAATTGTTACATATTAATTAAAGATGCTTTATCTGTTATCTCAATATCTTGACAAACTGAATGTACCGGGGGCAGGTGTTTTTGCCTATGTGTCTTTCCGTTCACTGATGGCACTTATGTTGTCGTTGATAATATCAATGGTGGCGGGCGAATATTTTATAAAATACATGCGCAGACACCAGCATATAGAACAGGCTCGTGATGCGGAAATAGATCCATACGGGGTGCAGAAGAAAGGTGTACCTTCTATGGGAGGAATCATCATCATTGCCGGTGTGTTATTGCCTTCCCTGTTACTCGGAAAACTGACAAATGTCTATATGATATTGTTGTTGGTTACTGTTGTCTGGTTTGGTTTTCTGGGATTTATTGATGATAAAATAAAACTTTCCGGAAACAAAGATGGTATGAAGCCGAGATATAAACTGCTCGGGCAGCTTTTGCTTGGTTGTATTATCGGGGTGACTTTATGGATTAGTCCGCAGGCTGTTGTACGTGAGAATGTAACACGCGAAATCGGACATTCCGAAGTCGTTTACCATAAAAGTGAGGCGAGAAAATCTACAGTAACCACTGTTCCTTTTTTAAAGAATAATAATCTTGATTATTATGAGGCATTCAGTTGGATAAAAGATGGCAGGACTCAACGTGCATGTGGCTGGGTTTTATTCATTCTTATAACGACTTTTGTGATTACGGCTGTTTCTAATGGTGCGAATCTGAATGACGGCATGGATGGAATGTGTGCGGGAAACTCTGCAATAATAGGTATCACTCTGGGCATATTGGCCTATGTGTCGGGACATATACAATTTGCAGGATATTTGAATGTGATGTATATACCCGGTTCGGAAGAGACGGTGGTATTCCTGTGTGCTTTTGTAGGTGCATTAATCGGCTTCTTATGGTATAATGCTTACCCGGCAAAGGTGTTTATGGGTGATACCGGTAGTTTGGCTATTGGTGGTGTGATAGCTGTTACAGCGGTTATCATTCACAAGGAACTGATGCTTCCGATATTGTGTGGAGTCTTTTTGATGGAGAGTCTGTCTGTGATGTTGCAACTTGGATATGCAAGATATGGCAATAAAAGAGGGTTGACGTTGCGTGTGTTTAAGCGTGCCCCTCTTCACGACCATTATCGTCATAAGATGCAGCCGGATACGAAATATTTGATAAAAAAACCTGACGGACTGCTCTTTGAGAGTATGATAACTACACGTTTCTGGATTGTGACTATATTGTTGGCTGCAATTACAGTGATAACATTAAAGATAAGATAAATGATGGACAGGTGTTGTACTTGTTCTATAAATAATTAGTGTATGAAAAGAATTGTTGTTTTGGGTGCTGCCGAAAGTGGTGCGGGTGCAGCTGTACTTGCTAAGGTGAAAGGGTTTGATGTGTTTGTTTCCGACATGTCGAAGATAAAAGACAAATATAAGAAGCTTCTTGATTCGTATGGAATAGTATGGGAAGAGGAACATCATACTGAAGACTTGATTCTTAATGCTGACGAAATCATCAAGAGTCCGGGTATTCCCGAGAATGCTCCTATGATTGTCAAAGTGAAGGAAAAGAATATTCCGATTATTTCAGAAATTGAGTTTGCAGGACGTTATACGACTGCAAAGATGATTTGTATAACAGGGTCGAATGGCAAAACCACTACAACCTCTCTTATATATCATATACTGAAACAGGCAGGATATAATGTCGGGCTTGCCGGAAATATAGGCCGGAGTTTGGCTTTGCAAGTTGCAGAAGAACACTATGATTATTATGTGATAGAACTTAGCAGTTTTCAGCTGGATAATATGTATGATTTCAAGGCTGATATTGCTGTTCTTATGAATATAACTCCAGATCATCTTGACAGATATAATTTTGAGATGCAGAATTATGTGGATTCAAAGATGCGTATTACGAGAAATCAGACTGAGAATGACGCATTTATATTCTGGAATGATGATCCGATTGTGGCTGCTGAACTGAAGAAATATAATATAAAGGCTCGACTGTATCCGTTCTCGGAGTTCAAAAGTACTGATGCTATTGCTTATACGGAAGATAGGGAGTTTGTCATAGAGACACCTACACCGTTTAATATGGAACAAGAAGAACTTGCTTTGAGAGGAAAGCATAATCTTTATAACTCGTTGGCAGCCGGTATTACTGCGGATATTGCAGGGGTTACAAAAGAACAGATACGTAAAGGGTTGAGCAGTTTCACAGGTGTTGAACATAGGCTGGAAAATGCTGGACGTGTCCGTGGCATTGATTTTATTAATGATTCAAAGGCTACAAATGTGAATGCGTGTTGGTATGCTCTTGAGAGTATGAAACAACCTACTGTACTTATTCTTGGAGGAAAGGATAAAGGTAACGATTATAGTGAGATTCTTGATCTTGTGCGTGAAAAGTGTATCGGACTTGTTTTTCTTGGAGTGGATAATTCAAAACTGCATGCTGCATTTGATGGTTTGGGACTGCCGATAGTTGATGTCTTGAACATGAAGGATTGTGTAAGTGAGTGTTATAAGATGGCTCGTCCGGGTGCTTGTGTGTTGTTGAGTCCTTGTTGTGCAAGTTTTGATTTGTTCAAGAATATGGAAGACAGAGGCGAACAATTTAAAGAATGTGTTCGTAATCTGTGACCAAGAAAATTGATTATCCAGACTAAAAAATGAAGATATGGGCAAAATCTTTTCAGACTTTTTAAAAGGAAACTTGTTCAAAGGGGACAAAGGTGTATGGATGATATACTTTTTCCTATGTCTGATTTCGCTTGTAGAAGTTTATAGTGCATCAAGTACACTTACTTATAAGACCGGTCATCATTGGACACCGATGATTTCACAGGCCGGTTTTATATTTGCAGGGCTTATTGTTATTTTATTGGTGCATCGTATTCCTTGTAAGTGGTTTATGCTCTTCCCTTTTGTGCTTTTGCCTGTTTCGGTGATTCTGTTGTCATATACCTTGTTTTTTGGAGGTGAGATAAATGAAACAAGTCGTTGGATAACACTTGGACCAATAAGGTTTCAACCTTCTGAATTTGGTAAAGCGGCATTGATAATGTCCGTAGCTGTGGTTTTGGCTAAAACTCAGGCGGAAGAAACGGTGATGGTGAAAGGAGTGCAGAAAAAAGTAGTGGGTGCTATAAAAGGAGGGCATTCTCTTGCTTTTAGGATTATCGTTTATATGACGTTGGTTGTGTGCGGATTGATTTTTCCTGAGAACTTTTCCACTTCTGTTATGTTGGCTACGGTTGTGTTTGTAATGATGATAATAGGACATGTTCCTTGGGATCTTATTCTGAAAACAATTGTGGCGGTTGTTGCTATTGGTCTTGTGGCTGTTGCCATGATGATGACGCTTGACAAAGCCACATTGAATGCTTTGCCAGGCTGCAAACGTCTTGCCACGGGAAAAGGACGAATAGAACGGATGCTTGAAAGTAAAAAGGAGCAAGGCTGCGATTCTTTGGATTTGGCAAAATATATAAAAGATGAGAATGCTCAGGTGACACATGCTTTCATGGCTGTGGCTAATTCGAATATTATAGGACGTGGTGCCGGAAATTCGATAGAGCGTGATTTCCTTTCTCATGCAGAGTCAGATTTTATTTTTTCTATAATAGTGGAGGAAATTGGTCTGTTCGGAGCTGTGTTTGTCATATTTCTGTACATAGCATTATTGATTCGAGTCGGACGTATAGCGCAGAAGTGTCAACGCTTTTTCCCTGCCTATCTTGTTCTTGGGTTTGGAATAATGATGGTGTTGCAGGCAATTGTCAATATGGGTGTTGCAGTTGGGCTATTCCCTGTGACTGGACAGCCTCTTCCGCTTATAAGTCGTGGTGGAACATCAATTATAATAACAAGTTTCTATATAGGTGTCATTCTTAGCGTCAGCCGTTATGCGGAAAAAGTGAGTGAAACAACAGCAACTCCGGCTGAGAGTGTTGCCAAAGGAGAGACTGCTGAATATTATGATGATAAAAATATGATTTGAGACTGCATTTTTGAATTTCTGTATATAAATCAAATAAAACCAAAACCGTAGTTTTGTTTGGGCTTTTATTTGTATTTTTGCATTTGACTAAATTGTAGTTGTTTGGTTGTTGTAAATAATAAGAATGTGAGAAATATATAAGCATTGAATCTATGAATAGTGGAGAGGCTTTGAGAGTTATTGTTAGCGGTGGTGGAACAGGAGGACATATTTTCCCTGCTGTCTCTATTGCCAATGCTATAAAGAAACAGCATCCTGAAGCAGAGATTTTGTTTGTGGGTGCTGAAGGTAGAATGGAAATGCAACGTGTACCTGCTGCAGGCTATAAGATTATAGGATTACCAATTGCAGGGTTTGATAGAAAAAATATATTGAAGAATATTGTTGTTTTGTGGAAGATATTGAAGTGCCAGATGATGGCGAAGAAAATCATTCGTGATTTTTCTCCAATGGCTGTTGTCGGTGTGGGAGGATATGCCAGTGGACCTACTTTGAGGGTTGCTGGAAAAATGGGTATTCCAACCCTTATACAGGAACAGAACTCTTATGCTGGTGTGACAAATAAGCTTCTTGCTAAATCTGCAAGTAGGATTTGTGTGGCATACGAAGGGATGGAACGTTTCTTTCCTAAAGATAAGATTCTTATGACTGGTAATCCTGTAAGACAATCTTTGCTTGAAGTATCTGTCTCAAAGGATGAGGCTGTTCGTGGTTTTGGATTTGACTCGAACAAATCTACCGTGTTGATTATTGGTGGAAGTCTTGGTGCAAGGACTTTAAATGAGAGTGTCCTGAGTCATTTGGATGAGATTCGTAACTCTAATGTTCAGTTCATTTGGCAGACAGGGAAATATTATAGCAAGGAAATCAAAGAACGTCTTGCTAAAGAACGTGAAGTTCCAAATCTTCATGTAACGGATTTTATATCGGACATGGACAAAGCATATACAGCCGCTGATCTTGTGATTTCCCGTGCCGGGGCAAGTTCTATATCGGAACTTTGTTTGTTGAATAAACCTTCTATATTGGTGCCTTCACCAAATGTGGCAGAGGATCATCAGACAAAAAATGCACTTGCCCTTTCTAATAAAGGTGCAGCATTATTTGTAAAGGATTGTGAGGCAGTTGAGAAACTTATACGGCTTTCTATTGAAACGGTGGCTGATAAGACCGTGTTGGCTTCTCTTGGTGCTAATGCCGGAAAATTAGCAATTCCTAATTCGGCTGATGTAATAGCACAAGAGGTTTATAAGCTTGCTTTGCATGCAAGTAAGAAATATTGAGAGATTTGATGATGAAATATAACAAAGATATCATGAGTGAGAATATAAAATCTGTATATTTTGTCGGAGCGGGAGGAATAGGCATGAGTGCTATTCTTCGTTATTTTCTTGTTAAGGGTTATCATGTGGGTGGATATGATAAGACTCCGAGTGAACTTACACATCGTCTGATAGAAGAAGGTGCGGATATTCATTTTGAAGACTCCGTTGAACTTATACCAGATGTATTTAAAGATAAGGAAACAACACTTGTGGTATATACTCCGGCAATACCGGATGAACATAAGGAACTGAACTTCTTTCGAGAGAATGGATTTTCTGTTCAGAAGCGCGCTCAAGTATTGGGGCTTCTGACGGGTACACATAAGGGGTTATGTGTGGCAGGTACACATGGTAAAACAACGACATCATCTATGACTGCACACTTGTTACACCAATCACATGTGGATTGTCATGCTTTTCTCGGTGGTATAACAAAAAATTATGGAACGAACTATATAATTTCTGATAAAAGCGATTATGTGGTAATAGAAGCGGATGAGTTTGATCGTTCATTTCATTGGCTTAACCCATACATGAGTGTGATAACAGCTACAGACCCGGATCATCTTGACATTTATGGCACGAAGGAGGAATACCTTGAAAGTTTTCGTAAATATACAACTCTCATTCAGCCGGGAGGCGCGTTGATTATACACAAGGGTTTGGAAATGAAGGTCGATGTTCATCCCGGTGTTGAAGTGTATGAATACTCTCGTGATGAAGGAGACTTCCATGCAGAAAATATCCGTATCGGAGGTGGAGAAATCTTCTTTGATTTTGTGCATCCTAATGGAGTCGTAAAAGATGTGCAGCTTGGTGTACCGGTTAGCATCAATATAGAGAATGGCATTGCGGCAATGGCTTTGGCGGTTCTCAATGGTGTTACGGAAGATGAACTGAAAGCTGGTATGGCAAGTTTCAAAGGAGTAGAACGTCGTTTCGATTTCAAAATTAAAAATGACAAGGTCGTATTCATTAGTGATTATGCACATCATCCGGATGAAATCCGACAGAGTGTGAAGTCAGTACGTGAACTTTATAGTGACAAGAAGATTGCTGCAATATTTCAACCACACCTTTATACTCGTACACGTGATTTTTATCCGGAATTTGCAGAAAGCTTGTCGTTGTTGGATGAAGTTTTTATTTGTGATATTTATCCGGCTCGTGAAGAACCCATAGAAGGTGTAACGAGTGAATTGATATATAATGGGTTGCGTACTGGAATGGAGCGTCATCTTATACACAAAGAAGATATTCCTGATTGTGTAAGTAAAGGGCATTTCGATGTGTTGATGTTGCTTGGTGCTGGAGATATAGAGGCTTATGTACCGCAGATCACTGAAATATTGAAGGATAAATAGCCTTGTTGTTGATGCTGTTTTATACAATAGTAAGGACACTGTTTTTTTCTAGCAGTCATATACAGTAATATATGAAATTGATGAAGATTTTTAAATTCTCTTTCTTTGTAATTCTTTTTTTAGGAGTTGCCGCTTATGTGGTTTATGCTATGGCTTTTATGTCAAAGGCGGATCCAGAAGAATTATGTACTGATATTGTACTCAATATCAAGGAGACTCCTTATGCCAAGTTTGTTGATAAGGTTAAGGTGGAGGAAATGTTGAAATCTGCAAAACTTTATCCTAAGGGTCTGTTGATGAAGGATGTGGATACCCGTGGTATTGAGGGAGAACTTCAGAAGAATGAGTTTATAGAAAGTGTTGACTGCTATAAATCAGCAAAAGGGAAACTTTGCATCAACATAGTGCAACGTACTCCTGTAATCTATATATTGCCTGATAATGCTACTGGATATTTTATCGACAGTACAGGGAGAATTATTCCAAATACGAATTATGCGACAAATATGATTGTTGCAACAGGAAACTTTTCTCCTGATTATGCTGTGAACAAATTGCTCCCATTAGGGATTTTTATGCAGGAGGATTCTTTTTGGAATAATCAGATAGAACAGATTCATGTTTCAGTACGTCAGGGCGACAAACGAGTGGTGGAGCTGGTTCCGAGAGTGGGAAATCATGTTGTCTATCTTGGAGATATGGATGGCTTTGAAAAGAAACTTCGTCGTTTGAAAATCTTTTATGAAAAAGCGATGAGTAAGGTTGGATGGAATAAATATGACAAGATAAATCTTGAGTATAATAATCAGATAATTTGTACAAAACAAAAGAATTAGATATATGGCACCTACAGACAAAGATTTTATTGTTGCAATAGAGCTTGGCTCTTCCAAGATTTCTGGTATTGCAGGTAAAAAGAAAGATGGCACAATGCAAATTCTTGCTTATGCCGAAGAAAAGACCACAGCATGTGTAAAGCGTGGTATAGTTTATAATATAGAGAAGACCACTCAGTGTGTCAATAATATAATAGAGAAGCTTGAGAATGATTTAAAAACAAAAATAACACGTGCATATATTGGTATTGGCGGACAGTCAGTACGTTCTTATAAGTGTGTTGTCAAGCGTAATTTGCTTACTCAAAGCTATATTACAAATGAAGTGATTGATTCAATACACGATGAAAGCTACGAGATTCCTTATGCGGATTGTGAGGTGCTTGAGAATTATCCGCAGGAATATGTGGTGGATCAGAATGTAATTACAGACCCTGTCGGTGTTATGGGTACGAATATTGAAGGCGAATATCTTAATGTCATTTCTCGCACTAAACTTAGGAATAACATCCGTACATGTTTTGCAAATACAAACGTATCCATTGCCGATGATTTTATGCTTTCTCCTTGTCTGTTGGCAAATAATGTATTGACAGATGCCGAGAAACGTTCTGGATGTGTGCTGGTGGATTTAGGTGCCGGTACGACCACTGTAGTTGTATATAAGAATAATATCATTCGTCATCTTGCCACAATTCCGTTAGGTTCGAATAATATTACTCAGGATCTTGCTACTTTACAACTTGATGAGGCTGAAGCTGAAGAAGTGAAGCTGAAGTATGGTGCTGCATATATTGAAGAAGATGACATAAATGAAGAACTGGAAACGAGAGTGTATGCAACTTCTGACGGCAGGTCAATCGAGATTTCCAAGATTCAGTTAATTGTTGAGGCACGAATAAATGAAATCATTGCGAATGTCAGAAAACAAATCGTTAATTCCAACTACGGTGACAAACTTCTTGCAGGTATAATTCTTACGGGTGGCGGTTCCAACATGAGGAATATCGACAAGGCATTCTTGTCTGATATAAAGGTTGATAAAGTCCGTATTGCAAAGACTGTAAACCAGCCAATCTTGAAGGTGCCTTCACTTGCCAACCATAAGTTTGATACCGGCATGAATAATACATTGATTTCTTTGCTCTTGTCAGGGGAAGTCTCTTGTGGCGGTGATGCGGTCGATGATGTGGTGAAGCCGGCAGAGCCTGATGAAGATCGAAGAGAGCAGATACGTAAAGAACAAGAGGAAACTGCGCGCCGGGAAGCTGAAACAGCACAGAAGTTCGATGGTATAAAGGCACTTATACGCACGAATATAAATAAGGTGCAGAATGCCGAGAAGGAACTTGAGGAGAAAGGCAAGGACAAGAAGACAAGGACACAGGTGGATGAACTTATCAATATGGCGCTTGATGTTCTGGGTAGCGAGTACGAAGAATGTGTGACAGCTCTTAATGGCAAGGACAAATACAAACAAAGTCTGAAAGAGGCGGCAGAACTTGCCGAGATTCTTAAGCAGCATGTCGATGAACTTGCCGAAAAACTTGCGAAGGTAAAGAAAGACAACAGTCTGTGGGGACGGTTTACTCGTGTCATGGGTGATCTTGTCAACGAACAGTGATAGATAACATTTTGGATGAAGAACGAATAATAGAAAGGTTAGATATATGTCAGAACTGAATGATAATATAGATGTTTTTAACTTCCAGAAAGGTACGACAAGCATAATCAAAGTGATTGGTGTCGGTGGTGGAGGAAGCAATGCGGTTAATCACATGTATAACGAAGGCATACATGATGTGACCTTTGTGGTTTGCAACACTGATAACAAAGCATTGCAGGATTCTCCTGTACCTGTCAAGCTACAGCTTGGCACAGAAGGACTTGGTGCAGGAAACCGTCCGGAACGTGCACGCAAGGCTACGGAAGAATCCATTGACGATGTACGCAAGATGCTGAACGACGGAACCAAGATGGTATTTATTACAGCCGGCATGGGAGGTGGAACCGGTACAGGAGCCGCTCCGCTTATTGCAAAGACAGCAAAAGATATGGGAATACTCACCGTAGGCATTGTTACAATACCGTTCCGCTGGGAAGGCAACAGAAAGATAGACCAAGCTCTTGACGGTGTAGAGGAGATAAGTAAGAACGTCGATGCACTGCTTGTAATAAATAATGAGCGTCTGCGTGAGATTTATCAAGATTATACAGTGATAAATGCTTTTGCCAAGGCAGACGACACCCTTTGCAATGCCGCAAGGAGTATTGCCGAGATTATAACGATGCACGGTATTATTAATCTCGACTTCAATGATGTCAGCACAGTCCTAAAGGATGGAGGTGTGGCAATCATGAGTTCCGGCTACGGCTCTGGTGAAGGACGCGTGACGAAAGCGATAAATGACGCTTTGAACTCTCCTCTCCTGAATAACAATGACATATATCGTTCAAAGAAAATACTGCTTCGTATTTCGTTCTGTGGAGATGAAGGCGATGCCACACTCATGATGGACGAAATGAATGAAGTCCATGAGTTCATGGAGAAGATAAAGACTCAGGATGTGGAAACAAAATGGGGCTTGTCTGTTGACCCGGAACTGAAAGACCAAGTGAAGGTAACTATTCTTGCTACCGGATTCGGAGTTGAAGACATTGATTCTGCCGAAATGGACGAGCGTCTTATCAAGCGCGATGCAGAAGCTCAGAAGCGTAAGGAGGAAGAAGACGAGGAAATGACAAGGAAAGCCATACGCAGAAGTCAGATTTACGGTCCGGACAAGAAGGGAAATTATATACGTCGTCCTACTTATAGTTACATTTTTACTGACGAAGACCTTGATAATGATGACATAATAAGTATGGTTGAGACTTCTCCTACATACAAACGTACCAAAGATACATTGAAACAGTTCTCTGTCCGTTCACATGAAAGCGGTGCGGCGAATGTGGGTGCAGCCTCTGTCATTACATTCTAAGTCTTGTAATTTTAGAGAGGCAATCCTTTCCGGACAGTCTCTTTGTGTGAATGATAGAATGTGTAAATCTGAATAAGTAAATTATAATAAGAAATAATTATGGAACTGTTTGAACAGATAAGCAAAGACATTGTTGCAGCGATGAAAGCCAAGGACGCTGTACGTCGTGACACTCTTCGTAATGTGAAGAAATTTTTTTTGGAAGCAAAGACCGCTCCCGGTGCTAATGATGAATTGACGGATGATGCAGCTCTTAAGATTCTTCAGAAGCTGGCTAAGCAGGGACGTGAGTCTGCTGAGATTTTTAAAGGACAAGGACGCGAAGACCTTGCTGAGGCAGAACTGGCGCAAGTCCATGTAATAGAGGAGTATCTTCCGAAGCAGCTTGAGCCGGCAGAGCTTGAAGCCAAGATAAAAGAGATTATAGCGGAAGTTGGAGCTTCTTCTCCACAGGAGATGGGCAAAGTCATGGGAGTTGCTACAAAGAAGCTTGCCGGACTTGCTGAAGGAAGAGCTATATCGGCATGTGTCAAGAGGCTTCTTGCCTGATTGTATCAGCGTATGATGATAGTGTTATCACACATTTTTTAATTATGCATAAAAAGCCAGTCGAGTTTTTCGATTGGCTTTTCTTTTTTCTCGCTTTAAATATTTCCCCATTTTGTTTGAGTGTTTATATTGGGACGACTATATAAATTCTCAGATCTTAACTTCAATTTTACGTTGCCAACTTAAAGAAATGAAATAAAAACACTATTAGTAGTTTGTTTTATAAAGAATGCTGAAAAAAAGTTTTTGGAAAGAACATCATACTGTTGTATTTTGGTTATCTTTGCATTACAAGTGAATCTTTTATGAAGCTGATAGAAAACAATATGAAGAAGATTGTTGCTTTGTGTGAAAAACATAAGGTAAGCAAATTATTTGTGTTTGGCTCTATTCTTACTAATCGTTTCAATGATGATAGTGACGTGGATTTGGTTGTTTCTTTCAACAAAGCGGAAGTAAATGACTATTTCGATAATTACTTTGATTTTAAATACTCGTTAGAAGATTTATTTGGCAGAGAAGTTGATTTATTAGAAGAACAGACTATAAAAAATCCATATTTGAAAAAGAATGTGGATGCAACAAAAGCACTGATATATGGATGAATCGATAAAGAAATACTTGTTGGATATTTTTACTGCCATTGAAGAAATAGAAAGCTTCTTTGGTGACAAACCTAAGTTTTTTGAGGACTTTTATAGTAATTTATGCCTTAGACGTGCTATAGAGCGAAACATTGAAATTGTAGGTGAAGCGATGAACCGAATTTTGAAGGTAGATAAGAATATTGCTATCACTAATTCACGCAAAATTGTAGATGCCAGAAATTATATTATTCATGGATATGATAGTTTGTCGGTAGATATTCTTTGGAGTATGGTTATCAATCATTTACCGAAGTTGAAAGATGAAGTAATGGCTCTGTTGAACAAAGAATGATATAGCTTTCTTCCATTATAATATTTCTAAGGTTATCTCATCGTGCTTATTTTTTATATAAGAAGCCTGTCTGTTGGTTTTTCTTTTTTATCTAAAGCTTTTCTATTTTGAATGGTTATACAGTCTATTTGAGTCTGTACTTCGTCAGATATATTTTGCAAAGTGTTACTGATGAATTTGCCAAATATGATCTTTAGTCATGTCACTAAACTACTCCTTTTGCCATTCTCGGAAATCTGACACTTTGATTTTGATTCATGACGAAAAATTAACATTTGAAACATTTGTTCACATTCTGATAAAAAGCGTCCGTTCTGCTAATGTGTTGTAAATTAATAAGATAGCGCTTTCCAAAAAGGCATTAGTTTTACCTTAAAAATCAATACTTCTGATTGAAATAGTAAATGCTTGATTTACTGTATGTTAGCTTTTGAAATATTTGATTTATGTCAATTTTTATTTTCGCAGCCTGTTTTTGTATGCATTTTCAGACAAACAGGGATTTTTACATTCATTAACAGAAAATTTTGTAAGCGGTGTCTTTTTCCCCGATTCCAAGAGTTTTTTCAGATACAGTGCGCTGAAAATTTCTCCAATCTACTAAGCAATTAAAATTGCAGCGCGCTGCGGATAAAATTACAGTGCGCCACGGCTGAAAAAACAGTGCGCTGAAAATTTGAAAACTTAGTACTTTTTTTCAGCCACTCTTCGCCGGGAATAAATAAATGTAAACAAATCGCTCTAAAATGAAACACTATTTCACATTTGAAAGTTGCTTTCAGAGATTTCAAAAATAAGCGCATTTTTCAACAAAACTTCCTCTCGCTCGAAAAAAGCCCGAAAAATCGCGTTTTTTCGTAAATAGAATGTTAAAATTTTGAAGTG
>X363_Desmarests_Spiny_Pocket_Mouse__coassemble_191_pt1 | contig 46974 bp, 50 predicted proteins | sample X363_Desmarests_Spiny_Pocket_Mouse__metabat2_low_PE_006 | metagenome-assembled genome bin X363_Desmarests_Spiny_Pocket_Mouse
TGCGCTGAAAAAGTGACGACAGTGCGCTGGAAATATCAAAACTTAGTAGATTTTCTGGAACGACTCGTCGCCAAGGATAAATAAATGTAAAAGAGCTGTCAAAAATGAAACACTATTTCACATTTCAATGAGGTGTTTGAAAATGCGTATAGAATCCCCGTTCTCCGAGAAAAGTTCGGTGTGCCTCATTTTGGCGCGTGCCAGAGGGCTTAGGATTTTAACAATTGACAAAATCAAAAAGAAAGTATTTTGATGTAAAACGGGTGAGTAAGAAAATGAAATTACGGAATTTGTTTGCATTTTGTCAAAACGGAACACCCCTCAAAAAAACGATGTCAAAAATTTTTTTATGGGGCTTCGTTATAAGTCGAATACTGAATGGATAGACCTGTCGGGAAGCAACAATGACGGTGTAATAGATTTTACCGAAAAGGTGGGCGGAAAAGTTACTGGTGCATTCTCGCTGGCTTTGAATGATTTTAATCTCATCGGTACATGGACAAATCAAAATAATACAGAAGTGTTAAAGGTTGAACTTCATAGTGTGGAATAAATAGCATGATGTTTCTTATGGTAAGATGAGGTATGGAAAGCTATGCAGATGTCTGTATGAGCATGTAAGGTAAAAACGGCTGTCCGCCATTTATGGGTGGACAGCCGGTAATATGTGAGAGGCAAAAAATGACAGATGCTATGCCGTTGGGATAGTCTTGCTTTATAAGGGCACGTTCTTTAGAACATTAATTTGCCGTTGGCTCTCTTTGTTATGCTCCTTCGGTCATGAAAGAACAGCTCATGAAAAACTTATCTGTATGCCGTTACTGTAACTGTTGGTGCATTCGATTCTTCCTTTTGCTCCTCTTGTGATGGAGTATTGGAATTAAGTCTGAAAGATACAGGTATTGGATAAGTGGAATCTACAGGTTCGCCATTCAGTGTTCCGGGTTTCCACTTGTCCATTCCCCTTACGCAGCGGATTGCTTCCGCATCGAGCAAAGGGTGCGCGCTTTTTATAACCTTTACATCTGCAATATTGCCATTTTTGTTGATGGTAAGCTGTAGGAGTACACGTCCTGTGATGCCCTTGCTGATGGCTTCTGTCGGATATTTTAGATTTTTGGCAAGGTATCTGAACATGCCTTCTTGTCCTCCCGGGTATTCAGGGGCGGTTTCTACAATTGCATATACTTCTGTTGTGTCTTTTGCTACAGGTTGTTCTTCAACAGATGTGGCCGAGGCATCCAATTCGGCATGTTGGGTCTCTTTCTCTACAGACGGAATATTTACCTTTGTAGGTGTGGATTCTGTGTTTCTTGTTGCAAAAGAAACAAAATCCGTACTCTTTAAGTCCATATCTGAGACTAAATTGCTAACTTTGGCATCATCAATGGCATTTACACTGTTTTTGAACTCTGTGGTGGCGAATGCGCTAAGAGCTAACATTGCCGCAGGGGCAACGTACAGAACTTTTGTACGTGACCACGGATTTGATTTTTTCTTCATCATCATAGTAATACGATTTTTAAGTAAACTGTGATTAAAGCTGTTGGCGAAAGCGTAGGAAACTGAGCCGACAGCTTTTTTTATTAATAGCATCTGGTAAGAATGTGCGTTGACTCCTTGCTCCAGAACGTATCTGTCTGCCTCATATTCATGGACATCACGCAGCTCTAAAGAGAGTATCCACACGAAGGGATTGAACCATTGCAAGACTTCTATTATTGATATGATACACACATCGAGCGAATGTCTGTAAGCGATATGCCCTTTCTCGTGTGTGATTATTTCCTGTTTATGGGCATTATAGTCGTTTTGGGAAATGACTATGGAGTGCATCCAACTGAAGGACGGGACATCGCACAGATGGCAATATATGCGTATTCCATCTTCTTTGCTTGTCCAAATATTCCCTTTTCTCATGAAACTGTACATTCGTAAAAGTCCTGAAAGCTTGGCTGTGAAGCATACAGCCATTCCCAAGAGACAGACTGTTACCACCAGTTCTGTCCACCCGAATGTGAATGTATGGGTTGCTGCTGTGTCGTCCATGACTGTGGCAACAGGTATATCTGCCGATACGATGGCTGTTTCTACCGCAGTCAATGGTTCACTATAAAATGAGGCGAACTGACTGATGTTGACCAATGGGAGCAGGAGAGACAGCAGCATGACTGCAAGCAACAGAATACGGTTCAGGCGGAAATAGGTCTCATGCCGCATCAACAGCAGGTAGGGGATGAAGAGCATTGTCAGACAAATTGCTGACTTGATGGCATATATACAGATTGTTCCCATAAAAATGAATGTTTTTAAAGTCGTGAAAAAAGGATTGCGGAAGAAACCTATTGCTTGTTGACGAGGTTTATAAGCTCTTTAATGTCTGATTCCGATAGTTTTTCTTCGCGTACAAAAAAGCTTAGGAATGACGATGCTGAACCGTCGAATATACTACTTTTGATTTCTGACATGACTCTGCGCCTGTACTCGTCTTTTGACAGTGTAGGGCTGAATATGTTTTGTTTTTTGCCCTGTTGCTCTTTCTTGCATTTCAAGAATCCTTTCATGTTCAGTATCTTCATGAAAGTGGCGATTGTGGTATATGCCGGTTTTGGCTCCTCATACTTCTCGATGACATCGTTTACGTAGCACCACTTGTCAGATAGGCTCCAGACAATGTTCATCACTTGCATTTCTGCCTTTGTCAATGTTTGCCATTTCTTTTCCATATAGTTGTCTCGTTTGGTTTACATGTTTCTGATGTCGCAAATGTAAAAACTAAAATTTACTTTTACTAAGATTTTAGTAGAAAAGTTCGTGGCGGAACGAAGTTTTAACTTTCATTTTTAGTAGGTGATAGGGGTAGTCTGCATTATGCCATTTGTGCGGTTTGACGTTGTGTGGCTTACTCTTAATGGGGGACTGAAAATAAAGATTGGTGTCATATATATAATAAGGTGTAGAATTTGATTTTGATAAGTCTTTCTTGGGGCTGTTTGCCATTAGTGCAATTAGGCGGGTGGATGTGTGGATGCTTGATGGGGTGTTTTTATATGAGAACAGGCTTTAGACTTTTCGGATGTTATAGGTGTTGTATATCGGCTTATGCAGATACTTTCCGTCACTCCGTGAAAAAGGGGGTAATGGGTGTGTTTATGCCAACTAATAGGGCATTATTCGCGGTGATAATTGCATTTTGTTGTACTTTTATTGTTAAATAAAATTAAAAATACCGCTTTAAGGCGGCTCTTAACCAAATAAAAAACTTTTTATTTCAATAATAATATGCTATTTGATAGAAAATTACTAATTTTGCACCGCTTTTTGGTGTGTTGTGTCCCTTTACCAAGTGTATGAGGACATTACAGTTAATGCGAAATAATGAAAATAATATAAATATAAAAATTAAAAATTAAACAAAATGCCTACTATTCAGCAATTAGTAAGAAAAGGAAGACAGGTGCTGGTAGATAAGAGTAAATCTCCTGCTTTGGACTCTTGTCCTCAGCGTCGTGGAGTTTGCGTGCGTGTCTATACAACAACACCTAAGAAACCTAATTCAGCGATGAGAAAGGTCGCTCGTGTTCGTTTGACAAACAAGAAAGAGGTGAACTCTTACATTCCGGGAGAAGGTCACAACCTTCAGGAGCACTCAATCGTGCTTGTACGTGGAGGACGTGTAAAGGACCTTCCGGGTGTACGTTATCACATCATTCGCGGTGCACTTGATACTGCAGGTGTTGCAAGCCGCACACAGCGTCGTTCTAAGTATGGAGCAAAGCGTCCTAAGGCAGGTGCAAAACCAGCTGCAGGAGGAAAGAAGAAGTAAATCTTTTCAAATTTAAAATTAACGTTTAACTAAGTTTTTGGTTTGTTGGAACGCTAAAAAGGGTTGAGTAAATATTCCGGTGGGAATGTTGAAGAAAACACAAATTGCAACCTCAGACTGAAGAAAATTCAAAACAAACAATGAGAAAAGCTAAACCAAAGAAGCGCGTGATCCTTCCGGATCCGGTTTATGGTGATGTTAAGGTTACTAAGTTTGTTAATAACCTTATGTATGACGGAAAGAAGAGCATCGCTTATTCTATTTTCTACAATGCTCTTAAGACTGTAGAGACAAAGATGAAGAACGAAGAGAAGTCTTCAGTGGAAATCTGGAAGAAGGCTCTTGAGAACATCACTCCGCAGGTGGAGGTTAAGAGCCGCCGTATCGGTGGTGCCACATTCCAGGTTCCTACGGAAATCCGTCCTGATCGTAAAGAGGCTATTTCAATGAAGAACATGATTCTTTTCGCACGTAAGCGTTCAGGAAAGAGCATGGCTGAGAAACTTGCTTCTGAAATCATGGATGCGTTCAACGAGCAGGGTGGCGCATTCAAACGTAAGGAAGATATGCACCGTATGGCAGAAGCTAACCGTGCATTCGCTCACTTCAGATTCTAAAATTAACAAGCAAAAAGAGACAAACTTATATTATGGCAAAACGTGATTTGCATTTGACGCGTAACATCGGTATCATGGCGCATATCGATGCGGGCAAAACTACTACTTCTGAGCGTATTTTGTTCTACACTGGTTTGACACACAAAATCGGTGAGGTGCATGATGGTGCTGCTACAATGGACTGGATGGCTCAGGAGCAGGAGCGCGGTATCACTATTACTTCTGCTGCTACTACTACATACTGGAACTGGGCTGGAAACAAGTACAAGATTAATTTGATCGATACTCCGGGACACGTGGATTTCACTGCAGAGGTAGAGCGTTCTCTCCGTATCCTTGACGGAGCCGTTGCTACATATTGTGCTGTCGGAGGTGTAGAGCCTCAGTCAGAGACTGTATGGCGTCAGGCTGACAAATATAATGTTCCTCGTATTGGTTACGTGAACAAAATGGACCGTTCTGGTGCAGACTTCTTTGAAGTTGTTCGCCAGATGAGAGAAGTACTTGGTGCTAATCCGTGTCCGGTTGTTATTCCTATTGGTGCAGAAGAGAAGTTCAAGGGTGTTGTTGACCTTATCAAGATGAAGGCTATCCTTTGGCACGACGAGACAATGGGTGCAGAATATTCTGTTGAGGAAATTCCTGCAGACCTTGTTGACGAGGCAGAAGAGTGGCGTGGAAAGATGCTTGAGACTGTAGCAGAATATGACGATGCTCTCATGGAGAAGTTCTTTGACGATCCTTCTACAATCACAGAAGAGGAGATTCTCCGTGCACTTCGTGCTGCAACAGTGGCTATGGCATGTACTCCAATGCTTTGCGGTTCTTCATTTAAGAACAAGGGTGTACAGACACTTCTCGACTATGTTTGTGCTTTCTTGCCTTCTCCGCTCGATACCCCTAACGTAGTGGGTACAAACCCTTCTACAAAGGAAGAGGAAGACCGTAAGCCGGATGAGGACGACAAAACTGCTGCTCTTGCATTCAAGATTGCTACTGACCCATACGTTGGCCGTCTTACATTTATCCGTGTTTATTCTGGTAAAGTGGAAGCGGGTTCGTATGTGTTCAACACTCGTTCAGGAAAGAAAGAGCGCGTAAGCCGCTTGTTCCAGATGCACTCTAACCACCAGAATCCTGTAGAGGTTATCAGTGCCGGTGATATAGGTGCAGCTGTTGGTCTTAAGGATATTCACACTGGTGATACTCTTTGCGACGAGACAGCTCCTATCGTACTTGAATCAATGGACTTCCCTGATCCGGTTATCGGTATCGCTGTTGAGCCTAAGACTCAGAAAGACCTTGATAAGCTTTCTGTAGGTCTTGCAAAGCTTGCAGAGGAAGACCCTACATTTACAGTTCACACTGATGAGCAGAGCGGTCAGACCGTTATCTCAGGTATGGGTGAGCTTCACCTTGATATTATTATCGACCGTTTGAAGCGTGAGTTCAAGGTTGAATGTAATCAGGGTAAGCCACAGGTTAACTATAAGGAGGCTATTACTAAGACTGTAAATCTCCGTGAGGTTTATAAGAAGCAGTCTGGTGGTCGCGGTAAGTTCGCTGATATCATTGTTAATGTGGGACCTGTTGATGAAGACTTCAAGGAAGGCGGACTCCAGTTCGTTGATGAAGTTAAGGGTGGTAACATTCCAAAGGAATTTATACCGTCTGTACAGAAGGGATTTGCAAACGCAATGAAGAATGGTGTGCTTGGTGGATACCCGATGGATTCAATGAAGGTTACTCTTGTAGATGGTTCTTTCCATCCGGTTGACTCAGATCAGCTTTCATTTGAGATTTGTGCACTTCAGGCTTACAAGAACGCATGTGCACAGGCTAAACCTGTACTCATGGAGCCAATCATGAAGCTTGAGGTAGTTACTCCTGAAGAAAACATGGGTGATGTAATTGGCGACTTGAACAAGCGTCGTGGACAGGTTGAAGGTATGGAGTCAAGCCGTTCTGGTGCTCGTATCGTTAAGGCTCTGGTTCCGCTTGCTGAAATGTTCGGTTATGTAACAGCTCTCCGTACAATTACTTCAGGACGTGCAACTTCTTCTATGCAGTATGACCACCACTCTCCTGTATCAAGCACAATTGCAAAGGCTGTGCTTCAGGAGTGCAATGGACGCGTAGATCTCGTGTAATTTATGTCTGTTGACAGAAATGTCAACGGACTTCATATAAAAGGATAGGGAGGTGCAAGTTAGCAAACGACTCTTAACTTGCATACCTCCTTCTCTTGCAAATATTATAACTAATTAAATAATAAACAAAATGAGTCAGAAGATTCGTATTAAACTTAAGTCATACGATCACAACTTGGTGGACAAGTCTGCTGAGAAAATCGTAAAGACAGTGAAGGCAACAGACGCTATTGTCAGCGGTCCTATTCCATTGCCAACACACAAGCGTATTTACACTGTAAACCGCAGTACTTTCGTAAACAAGAAGTCTCGTGAACAGTTTGAGCTTTGCACTTACAAGAGACTTATTGACATTTACAGCTCTACAACAAAGACTGTAGATGCTCTTATGAAACTTGAGTTGCCAAGTGGTGTTGAAGTAGAGATTAAAGTTTAATATTTTGAGAACAACTAATTAAAAACAATTGAAATGCCAGGATTATTAGGAAAAAAAATCGGAATGACATCCGTTTTCAGTGCCGATGGTAAGAATCTGCCATGCACTGTTATCGAAGTAGGTCCTTGTGTTGTAACTCAAATCAAAAGTGTTGAGAAAGACGGCTATGCTGCTGTTCAGGTAGGCTTTCAGGAAGCTAAGGAAAAGAACACAACTAAGCCTATGATGGGACACTTCCAGAAAGCAGGTACAACTCCAAAGAGACACTTGGCCGAGTTCACTTTTGACGAGGAGCACAACTTGGGTGATGTAATCACAGTTGAACTTTTCAATGACGCTCCTTATGTTGACGTTGTGGGAACTTCTAAAGGTAAGGGATTCCAGGGTGTTGTTAAACGTCATGGTTTCGGTGGTGTAGGTCAGATGACACACGGTCAGGATGACCGTCAGCGTAAGCCGGGTTCTATCGGTGCGTGTGCAACACCATCACGTGTGTTCAAGAACGTACCTATGGCCGGTCAAATGGGAAATGCGCAGGTAACAACACACAACCTGCAGGTGATTAAGATTATACCGGAGCACAATCTTCTTCTTGTAAAGGGTTCTGTTCCTGGATACAATGGTTCAATCGTAATAATTAAGAAGTAATGGAAGTTTCAGTTTTGAACATTAATGGTGAGGATACTGGAAAGAAGGTTGAATTGAACGATGCTATCTTCGGAATTGAGCCTAATGATCATGTTATATACCTTGCCGTAAAGCAGTATCTCGCAGCACAGCGTCAGGGAACTCATAAGTCAAAAGAGAGAAGCGAAATATCTGGTTCCACTCGTAAACTTATCCGTCAGAAAGGTGGCGGCGGTGCACGTCGTGGTGATATAAAGTCTCCTCTTCTCAGAGGCGGTGGCCGCGTTTTCGGTCCAAGACCACGCGACTATTGGTTTAAACTTAACAAGAAGGTGAAGAGCCTTGCACGTAAGAGTGCGCTTTCTTACAAGGCACAGCAAAACGCTATTATAGTAGTTGAAGACTTCAATTTTGAAGCTCCAAAGACTAAAGATTTTGTAAAAATGCAAAATAATCTCAAAATTGAGGGTAAGAAGCTTTTGCTCGTTTTGCCGGAGAATAATAAAAACGTATATTTGTCTGCTCGTAACATACAGCGCGTTGAAGTTATGACTGCGTCTGCACTCAACACTTACAAAGTGATGAATGCAAACGTTCTTGTCGTTACTGAAAGTGCGCTTAATTTGGTGGACGAAACTTTTAACAAGTAAGGAGGCTGTAATATGGGTTATATAATCAAACCGTTGATCACTGAGAAAATGACGGCTATCACAGAGAAGCAGAACAATAAGTTCGGCTTTATTGTGAATCCTAAGGCCAATAAGATTGAGATTAAAAAAGAGATAGAAGCTAAATACAATGTAAATGTGGTTTCGGTTAACACCATGAACTATGCCGGCAAAACTAAAAGCCGTTACACAAAGGCAGGTGTTATCAAGGGTAGAACTAATGCTTTCAAGAAAGCTATAGTAACTCTCCGTGAAGGCGAAACTATTGATTTCTATAGTAACATTTAATAAGTAAAATGGGTATTCGTAAATTCAGACCAATTACTCCAGGTCAAAGACACAAAGCTATTGGTACATTTGATGATGTTACTACATCTGTACCAGAAAAAACTCTTGTGTACGGTAAGCGTAGCACAGGTGGTCGCAACAACCAAGGTCGTATGACTGTTAGATACAGAGGTGGCGGTCACAAGAGACTCTATCGTATTATCGACTTCAAGAGAGATAAAGACGGAATACCGGCAGTAGTGAAGACTATTGAGTACGATCCGAACCGTTCGGCACGTATCGCATTGCTCTTCTATGCTGACGGTGAAAAACGTTATATCGTTGCTCCTAATGGATTGAAGGTTGGCACAACCATCATGTCTGGAGAAAATGCTGCTCCAGATCTTGGAAACTCACTTCCGCTCCAGAACATACCGGTCGGTACTGTAATACACAACATCGAACTGTGTCCTGGACAAGGTGCCAAGATGGTAAGATCTGCCGGCAATTTTGCTCAGTTAACTTCTCGTGAGGGACGTTTTTGCGTAATTAAGCTTCCTTCAGGTGAAATTCGTAAGGTGCTCAGTACTTGTAAGGCTACTATCGGTAGCGTAAGCAACTCAGACCATGCACTTGAGTCTTCAGGTAAGGCTGGACGCTCTCGCTGGTTGGGACGTCGTCCTCACAACCGTGGTGTTGTTATGAACCCAATCGATCACCCTATGGGTGGTGGTGAAGGACGTCACACCGGAGGACATCCACGTTCACGCAATGGTTTGTATGCTAAGGGTCTCAAGACGCGTGCGCCTAAGAAGAGCTCTAACAAGTACATTATTGAAAGACGTAAAAAATAAAAAGTTAATTGAGTAAAATATGAGTCGTTCATTAAAAAAAGGTCCATACATAAATGTAAAGCTCGAAAAGAAAGTGCTTGCTATGAATGAGAGCGGCAAGAAGAGCGTTATAAAGACATGGGCGAGAGCTTCAATGATTTCTCCTGATTTTGTGGGGCATACCATTGCGGTTCACAACGGAAATAAATTTATTCCTGTTTACATTACTGAGAATATGGTTGGTCACAAGCTCGGTGAATTTTCACTTACTCGTACTTTCCGTGGACATGCAGGTAACAAGAAGAAGTAAACAGGCTACAACTTGATAAAAAGAAAATTATATAATGGGAGCAAGGAAACACATAATGGCCCAGAAAATTAAAGAGGCCAAAAAGACTACTTATTATGCTATTCTTCGCAACATCCCTTCATCACCTCGCAAGATGCGCTATGTTGCAGACCTTGTAAGAGGAATGGAAGTTGGCAAAGCTCTGGCAACTCTGAAATTCTGCTCAAAAGATGCTTCTAAAGACTTGGAGAAGGTATTGCGTTCTGCGATTGCAAACTGGGAACAGAAGAACGAGCGTAAGGCTGAGAATGGCGAATTGTATATTAGCAAGGTATTTGTTGATGAGGGTGCTACGCTTAAGCGTATGAGACCTGCTCCACAGGGAAGAGGTTATAGAATACGCAAGCGTTCGAATCACGTTACTGTTTTTGTGGACGCTAAAACTACTAATGACTGAAAGTAATTATGGGACAGAAATGTAATCCAATAAGTAACCGTCTCGGAATAATAAGAGGCTGGGACTCTAACTGGTTCGGAGGAAGTAACTTCGGAGACAATCTTCTTGAGGACAGCAAAATCCGCAAGTATCTTAATGTTCGTCTTGCTAAGGCAAGTGTGTCTAAAATTGTTATCGAGCGTACACTTAAACTTGTGACAATCACAATCTGCACAGCTCGCCCGGGTGCAATCATCGGAAAAGGTGGACAGGACGTTGAAAAACTGAAAGAGGAACTCAAGAAAGTTACAGATAAGGACGTTCAGATTAATATCTTTGAAATTAAGCGTCCGGAACTTGATGCTGTGATTGTTGCTAATAATATTGCACGCCAGCTTGAAGGTAAAATAGCTTACAGACGTGCTATTAAAAGTGCCATTGCAAATACAATGAGATCTGGTGCTGAAGGTATAAAGATTCAGATATCTGGTCGTCTTAACGGTGCTGAAATGTCACGTTCTGAGATGTATAAGGAGGGACGTACTCCGCTCCATACTTTCAGAGCAGACATTGATTACTGTCTTGCAGAAGCACTGACAAAGGTTGGACTTCTTGGCATTAAGGTTTGGATATGCAGAGGAGAAGTGTTTGGTAAGAAGGATTTGACTCCTGATTATACTCAGACAAAAGAGACTGGCCGCAGCAATAACGGCGGCGGTAGGAGATTCAGAAACAGAAAGTCAAACCGCTAATTTTTTTGAATTATGTTACAGCCAAAAAGACAGAAATATAGAAGACCGCAAAAAGGCCGTGGTCGTTGGAAAGGTGTTTCACATAGAGGTACTGAATTGGCATTTGGTAGTTTTGGTATAAAGGCTTTGCAGACACGTTGGATTACTGCACGCCAAATAGAGGCAGCGCGTGTGGCTATTACACGTTATATGCAGCGTCAGGGACAGGTTTGGATTAGAATTTTCCCGGACAAACCAATTACTAAAAAACCGGCTGACGTGCGAATGGGTAAAGGTAAGGGAGATCCGTATGCTTATGTATTTCCTGCTAAACCGGGACGTATTCTTTTTGAAGTTGAAGGAGTCTCTTATGAAATCGCAAAAGAAGCATTGCGTCTTGGTGCACAGAAACTTCCGACAACTACTAAGTTTATTGTAAGGCGTGATTACGACAAAAATGCTTGATTATGAAAATTTCGGAAATAAGAGAACTTACAACTGCAGAACTTGCAGAGCGTATTGATACAGAAGTTGCAAATTATAGCAATATGAAGTTCAACCACCATATTTCTCCTCTGGAGGATTATTCACAGATTAAGAAATTGCGTCGTGATATTGCTCGGATGAAGTGTGAGTTGCGTCAGAGAGAACTTAATAAATAAAATTGCGGCTACATGGAAGTTAGAAATTTAAGAAAACAGAGAATGGGTGTGGTAACAAGCAATAAGATGGACAAGACCATAGTTGTTGCTGCTAAATTTAAGGAAAAGCACCCTATTTATGGTAAGTTTGTCAGCAAGACAAAGAAATACCATGCTCATGATGAGAATAATGAGTGTAACATTGGTGACTCAGTGTTGATTATGGAGACTCGTCCATTGAGCAAAACTAAAAGATGGAGATTAGTACAAATCGTAGAAAGGGCTAAGTAAAATATGATACAGACAGAATCAAGATTGACAGTTGCTGACAACAGCGGTGCACGTGAGGTTCTTTGTATAAGAGTTCTCGGAGGTACAAGAAGACGTTATGCTTCTGTTGGAGATGTGATTGTTGTAGCAGTTAAGAATGTTATCCCTTCAAGTGAAATAAAGAAGGGTGCAGTATCAAAGGCTTTGATTGTACGTACAAAGAAGGAGATTCGTCGTGCTGATGGTTCGTACATTCGTTTTGATGATAATGCATGTGTTCTTTTGAACAATGCCGGTGAGATGAGAGGTAGCCGTATATTTGGTCCTGTAGCTCGTGAACTCCGTGCTGCTAACATGAAGGTTGTTTCTTTGGCTACAGAGGTTCTTTAATTTATAAAGATTCATAGTAATGAGTAAGTTACATATAAAGAAAGGTGACACGGTTTACGTGAATGCTGGCAATTACAAAGGTCAGACAGGTAAAGTTCTTTCTGTGCTTGTTAAGGAGCAGCGTGCCGTTGTTGAGGGTGTTAACATTGTGTCAAAGAGCACAAAGCCAAGTGCAAAGCATCCGCAGGGAGGAATTATTAAGCAGGAAGCACCTATCCATATTTCTAATCTTAACGTACTTGATCCTAAGACAGGAAAACCTACACGTATTGGAAGAAGGATTGGTGAGAATGGCAAATTAGTTCGTTATGCTAAAAAATCAGGGGAGGAGATTTAATGAGTACTACTGCTAATCTAAAGAACGTATATGCTGAGCAGATTATGCCGGCATTGATGAAACAGTTTAATTATTCTTCTCCTATGCAGATTCCTGTATTGAAGAAGATTGTTGTGAATCAGGGATTGGGTAAAGCTACGGCTGACAAGAAAATCATCGAGGTTGCTATGGCTGAACTCGCACAGATTACAGGTCAGAAGCCTGTAGCTACATTGTCTAAGAAGGATATCTCTAACTTCCGTCTTCGTAAGAAGATGCCTATTGGAGTTATGGTTACTCTTCGCAGAAATACAATGTATGAATTCCTTGAGAAACTTATTCGTGTATCTCTTCCTCGTATCCGTGACTTCAAGGGTATAAGCACGAACTTTGACGGACGTGGTAATTATACTCTTGGTATTCAGGAGCAGATTATATTCCCGGAAATCAATATCGATCAGGTTGATAAGATTATGGGTATGAATATTACTTTCGTTACATCTGCTAAGACTGATGAGGAAGCTTATGCTCTTCTTAAAGCATTTGGATTACCGTTTAAGGATGCAAAAAAATAACAGATATGGCAAAAGAATCAATGAAGGCTCGCGAAGTTAAGCGAGCAAAACTTGTGGCTAAATATGCAGCAAAGCGCGCCGCTTTGAAGAAGATTGTAAACACTGGTGATCCGATGGAAGCTTATGAGGCAGCTCGTAAACTTCAGAGCATACCAGCTAATGCTAATCCTATTCGTCTGCATAACAGATGTAAGATTACAGGACGTCCAAGAGGATATATGCGTCAGTTTGGACTTTCACGTATTCAGTTCCGTGAGATGGCTTCTGCTGGTCTTATACCTGGTGTAAAGAAATCAAGCTGGTAAACAATTTTTATTTTAAATATTGTCGGGAAAATCCCGATTAATTTAATTTTATTATGACAGATCCTATAGCAGATTATTTGACGAGGTTGAGAAATGCCATTATGGCTAAGCACAAGGTTGTGGAAGTTCCAGCCTCTAATTTGAAAAAGGAAATTACAAAAATCCTTTTTGAAAAGGGTTATTTGTTGAACTACAAGTTCGTTGAAGAAGGACCTCAGGGCACAATAAAGATTGCCTTGAAGTATGATCCGGAAACAAAGACTAATGCAATTGTTAGTTTGAAGAGAGTTTCTCGTCCGGGTCTTCGTAAGTACACTGGCTACAAAGACATGCCACGTGTCATAAATGGATTGGGTATTGCTATAATATCTACTTCCAAGGGTGTGATGACCGATAAGGAGGCTTCAGAACTGAAAATTGGTGGTGAAGTTCTTTGTTATGTATATTAATGTAAGGAGGATATATAATGTCTAGAATTGGTAAATTGCCTATTATTATTCCTGCAGGAGTAACTGTTACTCATAAGGATGACATTGTAACTGTAAAAGGTCCTAAAGGAGAACTCTCCCAATATGTAAATCCTGCTATAAATGTTGTGATTGAGGACGGAAAGTTGACAATGGAGGAAAATGTGGAAATGATGGTTGATAATCCAAAACAGCGTCATGCGTTTCATGGATTGTACCGTGCTCTTGTTAACAACATGGTTATAGGAGTTTCTGAGGGATACAAGAAGACACTTCAGTTGGTTGGTGTTGGTTATCGTGTTTCAAATACAGGTAACGTTCTTGATTTTGCTTTGGGATATTCTCACTCCATTTGTTTCGAATTGCCTAAAGAAATCAAGGTTGAAACAAAATCTGAGAGAAATCAGGATCCTCTAATCATGCTCGAGTCTTGTGACAAACAGTTGCTGGGTATGGTATGTGCTAAGATTCGCTCGTTCCGTATGCCTGAACCTTACAAAGGAAAGGGTATTCGTTTCCAGGGTGAGGTAATTAGAAGAAAGTCTGGTAAGTCAGCAAGTGCTAAATAATTTTTAATTGTACGAGTATGATAACAAAGTTAGAAAGACGTATTAAAATTAAATATAGAATACGCAATAAGATTTCTGGTACTGCTGAACGTCCAAGAATGTCTGTATTCAGAAGTAATAAGCAGATTTATGTACAGATTATAGATGATGAGAAGGCAAATACTCTTGTTGCTGCATCATCGCTCGGTATGGAAAAATGCACTAAGTGTGAGCAGGCTGCTAAAGTTGGTGAACTGATTGCGAAAAAGGCTATTGAAGCTGGTATTACAACTGTAGTATTTGATCGTAACGGTTATTTGTACCATGGGAGAATTAAGGAGGTAGCTGATGCTGCCCGTAACGCTGGACTTAAATTTTAATTGAAATTATGGTTAATAGAGTTAAGATAGGAAACGACGTCGAACTGAAAGATCGATTGGTTGCTATTAATCGTGTTACAAAAGTTACAAAGGGTGGTAGAACATTCACATTCGCAGCCATTGTAGTTGTTGGAAACGGTGATGGTGTGATTGGCTACGGTCTTGGAAAGGCTGGCGAAGTGACAGCTGCTATTGCAAAAGGTGTTGAAGCTGCAAAGAAGAATCTGGTTAAAGTTCCTGTTCTCAAAGGTACTGTTCCTCATGAAGCTTATGCCAAGTTTGGTGGTGCACGTGTACTTGTTATGCCTGCTTCTGCCGGTACTGGTGTAGTTGCAGGCGGTGCAATGCGTGCAGTTTTCGAAAGTGTTGGTATTACTGATGTTCTTGCAAAATCTAAGGGTTCTTCAAATCCGCATAATCTGGTGAAGGCTACTATTGAAGCTCTTGCTAATATGCGTGATCCTAAGACCGTAGCACAGAACCGCGGTGTTAGTTTAACTAAAGTTTTTAGAGGATAAAGGAGGATTGGTAATGGCTACAATTAAGATTAAGCAGATAAGAAGTCGTGTCGGTCGACCAGTTGATCAGAAACGTACTCTAGATTCATTAGGCTTGAAAAAAATGAATAAGGTTGTTGAACATGAGGATACTCCTTCGTTGAGAGGTATGATTCGTAAAGTTCATCATCTTGTAGAGGTTGTAGATTAATTGAACTAATTTAATTTTTGAGAATAAAATGGAACTACATAATTTGAAACCAGCAGAAGGCTCAACACATAATAGCAAACGTGTTGGACGTGGATATGGTTCTGGTAAGGGACGTACATCTACACGTGGACATAAGGGTGCTAAAGCAAGATCTGGTTACAAGAAGAAAATTGGTTTTGAAGGAGGACAGATGCCTTTGCAGCGTCGTGTACCTAAATTCGGATTTAAAAATATCAACAGAATTGAGTATAAGGCTGTCAATCTTGATGACATTCAGAAATTAGCTGATAACAAGGAACTGACAAAAATCACTCTTGCTGATATTATTGAAGCTGGATTGGCAAATTCAAAACAGTTCGTAAAAGTTTTAGGTGATGGCGAGTTGACCTCTAAACTGGAAATTGAAGCTCATGCTTTCTCACAGAAAGCTGAAGCAGCGATTACAGAAGAGGGTGGCAATGCTGTAAAACTTTAAAATAATGGGAAAAGCAATCGATAAACTTAAGAATATCAAGATTGTTAAGACATTGTCTAACATAGGGAAAATTGAGGATCTCCGTACGAGACTCCTCGTTACCCTTATGTTTGTTGTCATATACCGTTTTGGTTCCTATGTTGTTTTGCCCGGTATTGATACTGAGGCACTTCAAGGTCTGCGTAATCAGACGGAAGGCGGACTGATGTCTTTGCTTGATATGTTCTCAGGTGGAGCTTTTTCTAAGGCATCTATTTTTGCACTTGGAATCATGCCATATATATCTGCTTCAATTGTGATGCAGTTGCTTGGCATTGCTGTACCTTTCTTCCAGAAAATGCAGCGTGAAGGTGAGAGTGGTAGAAGAAAGATGAATCAATATACTCGTTATTTGACAATTCTGATTTTGCTATTTCAGGGGCCTTCATATCTTTTCAACTTGAGATTGCAGACTGGAGGTACAGCTCTTTATCCATCATTGGATTGGACTTGGTTTCTGATTACAGCAACAATTATCTTGGCTGCAGGAAGTATGTTCATTTTGTGGCTGGGTGAAAGAATTACGGATAAGGGCATAGGAAATGGTATTTCTTTGATTATCATGATTGGTATTATTGCTCGTTTTCCACAGGCTTTTATTCAGGAACTTACAACTCGTTTCTCTTCTCCGGGGCAGGGTGGTCTCATTGTTCTGCTTGTAGAGATTGTTGTACTTCTTGCTGTTATTGCAGCTGCAATCTTGCTTGTGCAAGGTGTACGTAGAGTGCCGGTACAGTATGCAAAGAAAGTTGTTGGAAATAGACAATATGGTGGTGCACGTCAGTATATACCATTGAAGCCTTATGCTGCGAATGTGATGCCTATTATATTTGCTCAGGCTATAATGTTTATTCCTGTAACTGTAGCAGGATATGTGTCTGGTGGAAAACTGAGTCCGTTTATGAGTCTGTTGATTGACACAACGAGTGGAATTTACAATTTAATATTTGCTATATTGATTGTTGTTTTCACATATTTGTATACTGCTATAACTATCAATCCGACTCAGATGGCAGAAGATATGAAGCGAAACAATGGTTTTATTCCAGGAGTGAAACCTGGTAAGAATACGGCTGATTTCCTTGATAGGATAATGTCTCGTATAACATTGCCGGGATCTTTGTTTTTGGCTTTTATTGCTATCATGCCTGCATTTGCTGATTTGTTCGGGGTACAGCGTGAATTTGCGCAGTTCTTTGGTGGTACATCATTGTTGATTCTTGTTGGTGTGGTTCTTGATACTCTTCAGCAGATTGAGAGTCATTTGATGATGAGACATTATGATGGACTTCTTGAGACAGGACGTATCAGAGGTGCACATGCTGCTAATGGTGCTTATTAAGTAAGAAGATGGTATATCTTAAAACTGACGAGGAAGTAGAGCTTTTACGAGAGGCTAATCTGTTGGTTGGAAGAGTGCTGGCTGAGATTGCCAAGATTATCAGGCCGGGTGTAACAACAAAGCAGCTTGATATTTTGGCTGAGACTTTCATCAGAGATAATGGGGCGGAACCTACATTCAAAGGATTTCCAAACCCTTATGGTGAACCGTTTCCTGCTAGCATTTGTACTTCGGTGAACAATCAGGTCGTACATGGTATTCCTAATGACGAACCTTTGAAAGAAGGTGACATAGTGTCTGTGGATTGTGGTACATTGTTAAATGGTTTCTGTGGTGATTCTTGTTATACCTTTGCTGTTGGTGAAGTTTCTGATGATGTCAGAAGATTGTTAGATACAACAAAAGAGGCATTATACAAGGGAATTGAACAGGCTGTTGTTGGTCATAGACTGGGAGATATTTCATATTCAATTCAAACTCATTGCGAGAAGAACGGATATGGAGTTGTCAGAGAGTTTGTTGGTCATGGAATCGGTCATGAAATGCATGAACCTCCACAAGTTCCTAATTATGGAAAGCGAGGTAATGGTATGCTTTTGAAGAACGGTCTTTGTATTGCGATAGAACCAATGATAACTATGGGGACTAAAGATATCTATTTGCAGTCTGATTGTTGGGGAGTTGTAACTCGTGATAATAAACCTGCTGCACATTTTGAACATTCAGTTTGTGTGCGTAAGGGAAAGGCTGATATTTTGTCGTCATTTGAAGAAATAGAAAAAATATTAGGAGATAAATCATTTTAGACTATGGCTAAGCAGTCAGCAATTGAGCAGGATGGAACTATTATAGAGGCATTATCTAATGCAATGTTTCGTGTAGAATTGGAGAACGGTCATGAGATTATCGCTCACATATCTGGTAAGATGAGGATGCATTACATCAAAATTCTTCCTGGTGATAAGATACGTGTAGAGATGTCTCCTTATGACTTGTCTAAAGGAAGAATAGTATTCAGATATAAATAAAAAGAATCAATATATGAAAACAAGAGCATCTTTGAAGAAGCGTACACCAGATTGCGTTATCGTTAGACGTAAAGGACGTTTGTTTGTAATTAATAAGAAGAATCCTAAGTATAAGTTACGTCAGGGATGATTCTGTTGTTAGAGAATAAATAAAGAAGATATATGGCAATAAGAATTGTTGGTGTAGACCTCCCGCAGAACAAGAGAGGTGAAATTGCGTTGACATACATTTATGGTATTGGTCGCAGTAGTTCAGCTAAAATATTGGACAAAGCTGGTGTAGATAAGGATTTGAAAGTCAAGGATTGGAATGATGAACAGGCTGGAAAAATCCGTGAAATAATTGCTAAGGAGTATAAGGTTGAAGGTGACCTTCGTTCTGAAGTACAGCTTAATATTAAGCGTTTGATGGACATAGGCTGTTACCGTGGAATACGTCATCGTATCGGACTCCCTGTTCGTGGTCAGAGTACTAAGAATAACGCTCGTACTCGCAAGGGTAAGAAAAAGACTGTTGCAAACAAGAAAAAAGCTACTAAATAATAATCAGATATGGCAAAGAAAACAACTTCTGCTAAGAAGAGAAATGTCAAGGTTGATGCACAGGGACAACTTCATGTTCATTCGTCATTCAACAATATCATTGTTACTTTGGCAAATAGTGAAGGACAGGTTATCTCATGGTCTTCAGCAGGCAAAATGGGATTCAGAGGTTCTAAGAAGAACACACCTTATGCAGCGCAGATGGCAGCTCAGGATTGTGCTAAGGTTGCCTATGACCTTGGCTTGAGAAAGGTTGTTGCTTATGTGAAGGGTCCGGGTAACGGTCGTGAATCTGCTATTCGTGGTGTTCATGGTGTTGGCATCGAAGTTACAGAGATTATCGACGTAACTCCACTTCCACATAACGGATGTCGTCCTCCTAAGAGAAGAAGAGTATAATTATTATTTATTTGCGTATTCCATTGTCATTTTTTTGACTACATCCTTCCTTTCTGTAGTCGCGGCTGCAATGCAATGGGATATGCTTTCAAAAACCAGAAAGAATAATGGCTAGATATATTGGACCTAAATCAAGAATATCTCGTCGCTTCGGCGAAGCAATTTTTGGACCGGATAAAGTTTTGTCTAAGAGAAACTATCCTGCAGGTCAGCATGGTAACAACCGTCGTAAGAAATCTTCTGAGTATGGTCTCATGCTTGCGGAGAAACAGAAGGCAAAATATACTTATGGTGTGCTTGAGCGTCAGTTCCGTAATTTGTTTGAAAAGGCAGCTTCTACTCCGGGTATTACTGGTGAGGTGCTGTTGCAGAAACTGGAGGCACGTCTTGACAATGTAGTTTATCGTCTTGGCATGGCTCCTACTCGTGCTGCTGCTCGTCAGTTGGTTAGTCACAAGCATATTACCGTTGATGGTAAAGTAGTGAATATCCCTTCTTTCTCAGTAAAGCCTGGACAGGTTGTTGCTGTTCGTGAAAAAGCAAAGTCACTTGAAGTTATTGCTGCTTCTTTGGCAGGCTTTAACCACAGCAAGTACCCTTGGATTGAATGGGACGAGAATATCATGGGTGGAAAGTTCCTACATTTGCCAGAGCGTGCTGACATCCCAGAGAATATTAAAGAGCAGATGATTGTCGAGTTGTACTCTAAATAATAATTAACAATGGCGGTATTAGCATTTCAAAAACCAGAAAAAGTAATAATGTTGGAAGCCGATGACAAGTACGGAAAGTTTGAGTTCCGTCCTTTGGAACCGGGCTTTGGAATTACCATTGGTAATTCACTTCGCCGCATTCTTCTTTCTTCCCTTGAAGGTTATGCCATTAACACGGTTCGTATAGCCGGTGTTGAGCATGAATTTTCTACAATTCCGGGAGTGAAGGAGGATGTCACCAACATTATCTTGAATCTGAAGCAAGTTAGATTCAAGCAAATAGTGGATGAAAATGAGTCTGAACGAATTTCCATTGCTATTGAAAATTCAACAGAGTTTAAGGCAGGAGATATAAATAAGTATCTCAGTGGATTTGGAGTGTTAAATCCTGATTTGGTAATTTGTCATTTAGATCCTCAAGCGACTTTGGATATAGAATTAAGTATTAACAAGGGACGTGGTTATGTTCCTTCTGAGGAGAACAGAGAGTTCTGTAATGAAGTGAATGAAATAGCTATCGATTCCATTTATACTCCTATACGCAACGTCAAGTTCGCAGTTGAGAACTATCGTGTACAGCAGAAGACTGACTATGAGAAGTTGGTACTTGAAATTACAACTGATGGTTCTATTCATCCGAAAGATGCTTTGAAAGAGGCAGCGAAGATTCTTATTTATCATTTCATGTTGTTCTCTGATGAGAAGATTACTCTTGAGAATAATGATCTTGATGGTAATGAGGAATTCGATGAAGAGGTATTGCGTATGCGCCAGTTGCTTAAGACTAAACTCGTTGAAATGGATCTTTCAGTCCGTGCGCTTAATTGCTTGAAGGCGGCGGACGTTGAAACCCTTGGCGATTTGGTACAATTCAACAAAACAGATTTGCTTAAGTTCCGTAACTTTGGAAAGAAGTCACTCACAGAGCTTGACGACTTGCTTGAGAGCTTGAACCTATCGTTCGGAACAGATATTTCTAAGTATAAATTAGACAAAGATTAAAAGATGAGACATAATAAGAAATTTAACCATCTGGGTCGTAAGGCTTCTCACAGGGCAGCGATGTTGGCTAATATGGCCATTTCTTTGATTGAGCATAAGAGAATTACAACGACTCTTCAAAAAGCGAAAGCTCTCCGTATGTATGTTGAGCCGCTGATTACAAAATCAAAGGATGACACCACTGCTTCTCGTCGTGTTGTTTTCAGCTATTTGCAGAACAAGTATGCAATTACTGAACTTTTCGGTACTATCGCAACTAAAGTTGCAGATCGTCCGGGTGGATACACACGTATCATCAAGCTTGGTAAGCGTGCATCTGATGATGCTGATATGGCATTCATCGAGCTTGTTGACTTCGATGAGAACATGGCGAAGACTGAAGTTAAGAAGACACGTACTCGTCGTTCAAGAAAGTCTTCTTCTAAAGCTGAGACACCAGTTGAGGAGACTGCAGCAGAGACACAAGCAGAAGCTGTAGCAGAATAAGTAATGACATTTTACTGTAATTAAGTATTTGCACTTTTATTGCTTACTTTAAGTTATAGTAATCTCTTTATAAGCATGGTTCTATTTCCTTTACGAAGTAGAACCATGTTTTTTTGTTGTACTTGTCCAGAAAGAGCTGACTTGATGCTGTTTTTAATTTTTGCAGTTAAAGGGAAGTCGTTGAATAAGGGTGTCTGTATATGTTCGACCCCAGTTCGGTAATATGATTCTTTTAGAAATATCAGATTCATTTTAGTTTATCGCCTTTTATATGGCACTTTTGTTTACAAGGTTCGCCAGAATTTTTTTTGTTTTAGAGTTTTTTGGGGGGAGGTATGTAAAATACTTGAAAATTAGATGCTTGTTGCTAATGAATAACAGTGCTGCTTCTTATTAAAAGATCTATTTATTATAAAATACGGATTATTTTAGAAATATTATAGAATCTCTTTGTTTTTATTTCTTTATATTTGTCCCTGAGATATAGAAAGATTGCTATACTTACAGTTAATCCATTCCTATATCTTTGGTTGTGAGATAATAAGATTCTGAGGCGGTCTGATGGTACAGAATCTGATTCGTCTCGTTAATTGTGGTGTTATTCCACACAATAATCAAACAAATATATGAGTGCGAAAGCCTTTCACCTGATTTGTATTTTTCTTGTCCTATTTGTTTCTACGACACAAGTGCTTGCATGGACAGACGATATGTCTTCCTGTCTGACAGAGGTGTTTATGCCTTCTCATGATAAATTCCTTACAGATAGAACCATTGCAGGCAGTGCTTTCTTTTCTGATACAACCGTTCTTTGTTCTGCTGATGTATGTGGAAAGGAATGTAAGGATGCTGTCCATTCTTGTATCGATGACTTTAATCTCACTTCCGCCACTTTTGGTACATCGTCCAGCTCTGCCTTCGAAACTTCTTGCGTGGATGATTTGTCCTCAACCTCTGCAAGTGTTGATACATCTTCTACCTCTGCCTTTGGAGGGCATCGTATAGAGTTTACCTTCAATCCCTCTTTGATTTTTCATACCAACAAGTTTTTGCGTGGAGACAACCCAGAGTACAGAGTGATGAATCGTGCCATTACTTACAAGCTGAAGTATGCCTTTGTTTCACTTCCCCAAGAAAAGACTTTTGTCCATCCGGAATGCTATCAAGGCATTGGAGTGGCACATCATCATTTCAATGCACAGTTGGGAAATCCTTTCTCCGTCTTTTTGTTCCAAGGAGTCAGAATTGCCAAGTTCTCCTCTTCCCTTACTTTGAATTATGAATGGAACTTAGGACTTGCAATGGGATGGAATCCGTACAACGCAGTCACTAACAGCTGCAATCGGATTATTGGTTCAAAAGTCACTGCTTATATTGATGCCGAATTTTATCTCAGTTGGATTGTTTCCCGAAACATAGATTTGAACATGGGAGTCTCGCTGTCCCATTTCTCCAACGGAAATACCCAAATACCGAATGCCGGACTTAATGTTGGAGGCGCAAATATCGGACTTGCATATTACATCGACCGTAAGCAACCTCGTGCCTTCTCCCATGCGACACAGCCTTTTTCAGCCTATCTGACATACGACCTTCTTCTCTTCGGCTCATGGCGAAGCAAGGGATTCTATACAGAGGACGGTCCGATGTCACTTCCCGGCACGTATGCCGTATGTGGGTTTAATTTTGCCCCGATGTACAACTTTTCTCCCATGTTCAGAGCCGGCCTTTCACTTGACGGGGCATACGACCAGAGTGCAAACATAAGGACGGAACATGAGCGTCTGTCTGCGTGGCGACAGATGGCATTAGGATTGTCGGCACGTGCAGAATTTGTCATGCCTTACTTTACGATTGCTGCCGGAGTCGGAACCAATGTGATAAACTCTAAAGGCGACATGAGCGGAATCTATCAGGTGCTTGCACTGAAGATAGACCTGTTCCACGATACATTTCTCCATATAGGCTACACGTTGCATAATCTGAAGACTCCCAACTATCTTATGCTTGGACTTGGCTACAGATTTGGCAACAGAAAACCATAACATTTCTTAGGTATAAATAAAAATCTGATATATGAAAGAATTTCTACGCACACTCTGCCTCTGTGCAGTTTCCCTGTTTACTCTCGGCAGCCAAGCGCAAGATTGGTTCCGGGTGAGTATTCATGACATGGATGAGGAGTGGCATTTTCCTTATCGCATTGAGCATGTACCCTATTTCGAATTCAACGAAGGTCTTGATACCTTGAAGGCATATCGTTACGGAACGGACGAGACAGAGACCGGATACAGCCATATCCCTTTTGCAGTATCCTCGCTTGATAGCATTTCTTTCTTTTCCTCGCCCGAAGCCTTTACGCAGAACTGTTACAAGGTTTTTGCCATGAACATTGTTACAGAAGACATGTCTCCTGTCGATTCAAAAGAGCAGTATGTCCCTTGCTATATATCCATCGACGGAAAAGGCGAATTTCCCGACTATTCAGGTTCGGCACGCATACGTGGACGAGGCAATTCCACATGGCTTTGGTATCCTAAAAAGCCCTATCGCATCAAGCTCGATGTGAAAGATAATATTCTGGGATTGAAAAAGAATAAAGACTGGGTGCTTCTTGCCAACTATCGCGACCCGACCGATCTCATGAATACATTCGCTTTTGAAGCCGCACAATGGCTTGGGATGCCGTTCACGAACCACACCCGTTATGTGGAGGTTTTTCTGAATACGGACTATATCGGGCTTTACCAACTTACAGAACAAGTAGAGCAGGGGAGCAATCGGGTGGATATTTCCGAAGAAGGAGGTGTGTTGCTAAGCTTCGACCTTGATGACGGACCGGATTTGAGTCCTTCTGCCACAGACAACTTCTATTCCGAGGTCTATAAGATGCCTATGTGCATTAAGTTTCCGGATAATCCTACGGAGGAGCAGATAAGTCAGATACGTTCAGAACTCTCCGAACTCGAAGCGGCTGTTAAGAAGCATGACTATGAGAAAGTATCAGAACTCATGGACATACAAACGTTCATTTCTATGCTTCAACTGCAAGAATACCTTTACAATGTCGATTTCACAGCTCCACGCAGTGTCTATATGTTTCGTGATGCCGGAGGCAAATACACGATGGGGCCTGTGTGGGACTGGGATGCCGGATACGATTTCGACTGGGGCAGTGAGCATAATTTTTTTGCTTCATATCGCAAGCTGATGATGGGAACAGACCCGCTTCATCAAAACGGAACTTATTCTCTCCCGAGGTTTTTTACAGACATGTTCGGCTCTTCCCGCTTTATTTCCGAGTACAAAGAGGCATGGAATCGTATAGCCTCTTCGATATTCACTCGCAACTGGGCTGAATGTGAGAAGTTTGTAGATTGCATGAATGAAGGAGCCTTTGCTCGCGACTCCAAGCGTTGGTACATCGGTAAGAAGACCAGCACAGAAATCAGCAAAATGAAGTCGTGGTTGAACAATCGTGCCGATTATATGACAACGGTTATCAATTCATATCCTTTGCCGTTGGAAAAAGTTATTGTTGGAAAGATAGAGAAGGCATTGTCTCTTCGTTATGCCGATGGCTATGGGCAGTCCGTCACAGTGGATATAGATGTGGCAGAACTTGCCGATATGCTCGGAATCACTCCTGCAGCACTTCTTGCTTCCGACAATATTGTCATTGTTCCTTTGATGCTCGACGGCTCGGAAGGAATCAATAAAACCAATGGAGTGTTTGGAGGATGGTTTGATGCCAACGGTGAACCGTACACGTGGGACAGCGGACATGTCTATATAGAGGTGTTCTATGACTTGTTCTCTTGGAACTGCGGTGTTCGTACAGATGCCAAACATTGTGTCCGTGGACATAAACACACTGTCACAATGCAATATCAGTATCGTGGTACAGATTGTATTAAGGCTGTGAATGTAGAAGTGACATTCACGGTTGAGTAAATGTTTTTGTTCTGGCTTTTGCTCGTTAAGCAATGAGTACATTCAGTGTTTAAGTGGGTGTATTTACATACTCTTCCGTTGCATGATAACGACGGAAAAGTATGTAAATACACTCACTTAAACAAAATCATAAATACCCACATAAGTAGCAGTAAAACACGTTAAAAAACAACTTTTTCAATTTGACAAAATGATATTTTCGCCCAAAATGAAAATTTAACATTTGGAGCGGATTTTTGCAGAGGACAAAAAGATAAAATTTTTTTATTTGAAGATAAACTGTTGAAAATCAATATGATACGAAAAATTTCAAAATGCTCAAAAAAACGTGTCGGACGCAATTTTTCGATGAAATTCTTTGTTTAGGTAATATATTGATTATTAATGTTTTAGAGTAAAAATTGCCATTTTTACTCTAAATTTCTCTCAAAAGTGCACTCACTTTTAAGTTCTTATTCAGCCACTCTTCTGAAACAGCAAATTATACACTTATTAACATTTCTCCCGAAGCTCGCAGTCTTTTTCTCCACAGCGCACTGCAATTTTATTTGCAGCGCACAGTGAGAGAAATTCTACTGCGCTGCAAATAAAATTGCAGTGCGCTGTGAAGAAAAAAACTGTGCGCTGGAAATTTGAAAACTTAGTAGTTTTTTTCCAAGAACTCTTCGTCGGGAGTAAATTAATGTAAAAGAACTATTCCAAAATGAAACACTATTTCACAATTCGCAAAGGTATTTGAAAATGCGTGTAGAATCCTCGTTCTTCGAGAAAAGTTCGATGCGCTTCATTTTGGAGCGTTCCAGAGGACTTGGAATTTTAACATTTGATAAAATCAAAAAGATAGCATTTGAATGTAAAAAACTGCAATCTGAAACTAAAAATGGCAAATATGCTATCATTATGTCAGAAAATAATTTTGTTAAAAAGTGTATATAAAAATTTTTGCTATGGAATGGTTGCAGGCTGTCTTTTTGTATTCGACAGATGCATAAATAAATTTAAAACAGCTAATGCCATTAAAATATATACACCATTTCCAATAAAGCCAGACAAAAATAATGCATGTCTCCCGAAAAATCGTAAATTTGCGCATGAAAGCGGATGCGAATGTCATACAGAACGCATTTGCATATTGGGAATAAATTTCGGAGAATGAATGCTTTGCAGATTCATTCTTCACAAATCGTAATATTATGAGGAAGAAAATGATGCTTGCCGCACTTTTATGTGCAGTCTTTGTCTGTAATCCTTGTTCGGCTTCAGATGACGACTATGATTTATATCTTCTCAGTTCAGAGGGGGAGTATGTGAGCCTTGGGTATTCGACTCTGCGAAGTTTGAGCTTTGCCCAGATGCGCGAGGACGGTGTGACTGTGAATAAGATGCTCGTAAACCGTGTTGACGGGACATCCGATGAGTTTAATCTGCTTACTTACGATGCAATAGTTTTTGAATCTGTGGCAACAGGAATCAACGGTTTGCCGGACGGATCGGCAGGTGATGCCGTTCTGGAGTTGCACGACGGAAAGGTGTATTGCCGTGCTGGTGGTGAAGTCAGAGTTTGTCTGCTCGACGGGCGAGTGGTCAAGACATTGACTGTGAAGAATGGCGAGACATTTTCCATTGATGCACTTGCGTCAGGGACATATATCGTAAACATAAATGGCAAATCCGTAAAAATTCAGAAAAGATGAAGAAGACAATACTTCCTTTGGCATTCTCAATGGCCGTTTCGTTGTATAGTGTGGCCCAAGTGGCAGAAATACCGGAAAAAGTGTATGTCAATCGTGGCGGTACGGCAAACAAGACGGATGTATATGACATGAATTATATCAGCCGTATGGGACTTACTCATGGGGCGCGCGTGGTGATAAATGATTCCCTCCGTTTGGAGTTTACAGATGGTTCCAACAAGAGATATACTCTCAGAAGTTTGGACAGTTTGACTTTCTATGCTCCGGAAGCTCTTATGCGCCAGCATATAGAGTATCAGGACAAGCATTTCTCCACTTTCTATCCAACATACAGCGACAACTATCTCAATGTGGCAGGATGGAATCAGCGGGCACAATGGCTGCTTGCCAACATACACGACCCTTCTGTCATGAAGGCTGCCGACGGATATTTCTATATGTCGCAGACCGATGCCGGCTATGGAAATCCGCAGGCGGGAAAAGGGCATTATTATATGCGCCGCTCAAAAGATCTTGTCAACTGGGAGCCTGTGACTTCCTATAATAATTCGTGTCCTATGCCAGAGGCCGGTCCTGCATGGCTTCTCGACTCAATCAATTCCGTGAGAGAGCGTAGGGGAGTGCCTTTGATTGCTGCCGACGGACTTGGCGGACGCGGATATTGGGCACCGACCATTCGCCGTGTCAATGACAATCTCTACCGAATGTATTACAGCGTTGTGGTGGATGGCAATTACATCAAGACAGGAGGAACCACATTCGATGGAAGCTGGAACGAACCTGCGTGGATAGGACTGATGGAGACCGACAATCCTGCTTCGGGCAAGTGGGAGGATAAAGGGGCTGTGCTGTGCTCCGCTTCAGACAAAGGAAAGGATGCGTATTCGCGCAACGGTACAGGCGACTGGAATGCTTACAGCCGATGGAATGCCATTGACCCGAGCTATATCATCACACCGGAAGGCGAACACTGGATGCTCTATGGTTCGTGGCATAGTGGAATTGCTGCCATTCAGCTTGACCCTGAAACGGGTAAGACGATGGAACCGCTGGGCGATCCGTGGAACATCGGTACGGGACAAAAATCTACATACGGACGTCTGGTGGCAACGCGCAACAAGTCTTCACGTTGGCAAGGTTCTGAAGGTCCGGAAGTGATATACAACCCGGAGACAGGATATTACTACTTATTCCTTGCATACGATGAGCTTGCTGTCGCATATAACACGCGAGTGGTACGTGCAAAGAGTATCACCGGACCTTATCTCGGCATGAACGGGACGAATGTCACGACTGTCGGAGGGGATGCTTATCCGGTGGTGACACATCCATATAAGTTTGATGGAAAAGATATTGACGGATGGGTCGGCTTCTCACACTGTGCGGTTTTTGACGATGGACAAGGAAACTGGTTCTATTGTTCTCAGGCACGCAAACCGGAGAATTATGAGGGCAATGCTTATTCCAATGCCCTGATGATGGGACATGTACGCAAAATCTATTGGACTTCAACGGGGTGGCCTGTCGTCTCTCCTGAGAGGTATGCAGACGTGGAGCAAGCTCCTATCACACGTGATGACCTTGTGGGCAACTGGGAGTTTATAGACATGAGCTACAGCTATGGCAAACAAAAGACTTCTTCTGAACTTGTGGTAAAAGCTTCGAGCGTATCGGCAAACCGTGTAAGCCTTTCCGGGGCACTTACCGGAACTGCTGCATTTGATTCCGACAATAACAGACTTAATGTCACTTTGTCGTCCGGAACAAAAATTGAACTCTGTCTCGGACGAGAGCTTGACTGGGAGTCTTCCCCGCGTAAGGCAACAATCGTGTGTGGCGGATATACTGCTAATGGCACGAAAACTTATTGGGGAAAGAAGAAGTAGGAAGTTTGCAGGTAGAACTTAAGTGAATGTGTTCGACAGACTCCTCATGTTATTTTGGCAGTTGCATTTAACAGACTCCTCCGTCGCTACCGCGCCACCTCCCCTAACTTAGCAAGTTTCCATGTTGGTTGTCAATGCTATACACCTGCATCATAGTCTTTTTTTAAGGTGAGGTATATAGGCTCCCCTGTTAGGGGAGGTGGCGCGGTAGCGACGGAGGAGTCTGTTAAATGCAACTGCCAAAATAACATGAGGAGTCGTCGAATACACCCACTTAAACTCTTGTTTTAATGCGTGAAGAATCTGCCAATTTTAGTCCAAAAACAACTTCTCTATTTGTGAAAAACACTTTACTTAAATGTTAAATAACCTGTTTATTGTTAATTCTGTGATCTGCTGTTTAAGGTGTATTAAATACCTATGTTCCTTGCTGATATATTCCTTTTTGGGGCTTTTCTGTTTCGGTGATTGTTAAAATTCTAACCTGACTTCAAACTTTGTAGTAAAAAATTGTTTTTCTAATAGAATTTTCGTTCCTTTGCATTGGGCATATAGTAGCATGAAACTTGCGTCTGTGTGCATAATCTTAAAGGAGTGAGAATAAATTAATTAACAAATAGAGAGAAATAATCTATTCTAATATTATGTTGTATAACTTTCAGAGGAGAAAACTATGCAGACACCTTCTGGTAGGAGGTGCATTGTGTGCTGCAGGTGTTATGTCGTTCTCTTGCAAAGATGGTTATGACCTTGATTCTGAACAGCCGACAGGCTTGAACAGTATCTATGGTTATATGGAGCAAAGAGGAGACTTTAAGAATTTCCTGCACCTGATTGATGATCTTGGAGAGACTGAAACGCTGTCCAAGTCTGGTTCTAAGACCCTGTTTGTTGCCAATGATGATGCCTTTTCAAGGTTCTATCAGAGCAACTCATGGGGTGTGAAGCGTTATGAGGATTTGAGTGAGGCGCAGAAAAAGATGCTTTTGCGTTCAGCGATGATCGACAACCCTTATACGACAAGTATGCTTTCCAGCCTTGGAGGCGATGCCGGTATCGTAGAAGGTGAGTGTATGCGCCGCAGTTCGTCGCAGAGCATTTACGACTCGGTGGCTATTTACAAGAAGACGGATGCAGAAATCCCGACAACGACAGCATGGAAGCTGCTCAGCAAGGATGAGTTCGTGCTCTTCAAGGATGCTTCCGGTGCAGCGCCTATGATTCATTTCATGCCGCGCTTCTTGGAACAGAACTACATCACAAGTGAGGATGTGGACTTTCTCTATAATGACCCTGCAGGTACGCGACAGAGTGATGATGCATACGTGAACAGGGCAAAGATTATTGATGCAAACATTTTCTGTAAGAACGGATTTGTGCATGAAGTGAATGAGGTGATTCTTCCACTTGATAATATGGCGGAGGTGATACGTAAATCTCCTGCCACACAAAAGTTCAGTTCGCTTCTTGAACGCTATAGTGCTCCGATTTATGTGGGAAGGACTGCTACGGATGCTTACAATGAGAATAAGGGTACTCACTATGATTCTGTGTATGCAAAGCGTTATTTCTCAAATCTCTCTGCTCCAACCACTACTACAATTACATCCGGTTCTTCGACAATAACCACTATAAGTAATGTGTTGGATAAGGATAATGACGGAAACTTGTTTGATGGACTGCTGAAATTTGATCCGGGGTGGAATACGTATGCTCCGAGCAACTCTACTTCTATGGAAAACATGGCTGTCATGCTTGTTCCGACCGATGCCGCTCTTGAAGACTGGTGGAACAACGGAGGTGGTTCAGTGCTTAAGGACAGATATGGCTCATGGGATGCTGTGCCGAACACGGTGTTGGCTGCACTCATCAACAACAACATGTTGACTTCGTTCACATCTTCTGTTCCAAGCAAGTTCAAGACTATCCTTGATGATGCTAACATGGAGATGGGAGTGAGCAAAGAAAACATAGACAGTGTGCTTCTCGGATGTAACGGTGCTGTATATGTAACAAATAAGGTATATACACCTACAACCTATTCTTCTGTCTTGTTCCCTGCACTCATCAACGAGAACATGCTCATCTTCTATAGGGCCGTGAAATTGCTCAACTACGATGCTTACCTTAATTCAATGGTGACAAAGTATAGTCTTTTCATTCCTACAAATGATGGATTGCTTTCATACGTGGATCCTGTGTCATTCGGATTGAATAAGACGGTCATTTGGGAGTTCCAGCTTGATGAGACTGCGAAGTCTGAGTATCAGACGATATTTGCTAATACATACGAATATGTTCAGCAGCCTGACGGAACATGGGCTAAAGGTGATTTCATCAGAAAGGTTACACCTTCCAGTGCACCTCTTTATGGTTTCCCTGGTGGAAGTGATGCTGTTTACGACCGTCTTCGTGACATACTTGAACATGCCATTGTCATTGGCGATATTGAGGATGGAAAGCATTTCTACCGAACTAAAGGAAATTCTTTTGTCAAGGTGGAAGGTAAGGTTGATGTGAACAATCCGAGCCAGTTGAAAGTCTATGGCGGCTGGCAGGTGGAACAGAACGCACCTCTTGCTGTGAGCGAGATATATAATATGGAAAACGGAAAGGCTTATATACTTGATGAGGCACCTGTTCAGACTTCGTCAAATGCTTTGAGCGACTTCTTGGCAGGCAATGATGAGTTTTCTGAATTCTATGAGTACGTTTCAACGGTTGGTGCATTTGCTCAGACTGTAACACTCAACTCTTGGACTTCTGCTTCTAAGAAGGGTAACTTGATCTATGTACCGGCGGATACCAAGAAAGAAAACATAAATTATCTGTTCAACTCATACCATTATACAGTTTATGCACCGACTAATGCTGCGATGCAGGAAGCTTATGAAGCAGGTCTTCCTACAATAGAAATGTATGATGAAGCTGTTAGTATGGATGAAGAGGGTGAGACCACAGACTCTGCTGCTCACTTGAGAAGGGTTATGCTCAATTTCATTAAGTATCATGTACAGGATAATTCTGTGTTTATCGACAAAGGATTTGAGAGTGGTAACTATGAAACATCAAGAACCAATGCGGCTACCGGACGTCCTTATAAACTTGCTGTGACTGTTGACGGTACGGACTTGACGGTCAAGGGTGTATATAGTGCGGCGCAGAAAGTGAACAAGAGCGTATGCTATAATGGTATGATACGTGAATGTTGGATGAACACATCAAGTGTTTCTGCTTCTACTCGTGCCGATGCAGTACAGATTTCCACATCTTCTACAGCTGTGGTTCATGCCGTTGACCATCCGTTGTTGTATAGCTCTAAGCAGTTTATATACGACCCTAACGATATCCTTACAGGTGATGAAGAGGGTGGAGAAGGTGAAGAAGAGGAAGCTAAACTACGTAAATAAATTCAGCCATGAAAAGAATAATATCAATGCTTTTGCTGTTTGCTTGCTTTTGCACATTCACTAAGGCGCAAGTAGCAGCGGGCGACGTAATTTCAGGTAATGTCTCCGATGATATAGAACCGTTGATGATGGTGAATGTGGTCGAGGTTGACAATAACAAGCGTATCGTTGCCCACGGAGTTACTGATATCAACGGTAACTTCTCATTTCGTGTAGTTAATCCGAAGGATAAGATTCAGATTTCTTATATTGGATATAAGACTGTAGTCCTTCCTATTGACAAAAAAGTATTTAAAATAAAGATGCAGAGTGCCACTCAGTTGCAGGAGGTGGTGATAAAGGCAGTCAAGAAGACAGAGACAAGTGGACTTGCCATTCCTGTAACAGAAATGTCTGTGGCTTCTCAGACCATCAGCATGAAGGAGTTTGAAGGTCTTGCCATGACAAGTGTGGATGAAGCTCTCCAAGGACGTATTGCCGGTCTCGATATCGTGGCAAATTCCGGTAACCTTGGAGCTGGTACGACTATGCGTCTTCGTGGTGTCAGCACCATCAACGGTAATGCCAACCCGCTTATCGTGGTGAACGGCAATGTTTGGACAAACGATGCTGACGCTGACTTTGATTATAACAATGCAAATGAGGAAAAGTTCGCAGAACTCTTGAATGTAAACCCGGAGGATATTGAAACCATCAGTGTGCTTAAGGATGCTGCTGCAACAGCTATCTGGGGTTCACAGGGTGCAAACGGTGTTATCGAAATCAAGACAAAGCGTGGACAGAAAGGAAAGACAAAGGTACAGTATTCTTATCGTTTCACAGGTGCATGGTCTCCTGAAGGACTCAAGGTGTTGAACGGTGATGATTATACAATGTATCTTAAAGAGGCTTATTTCAATCCTGGTTTGAACAATTCTTATTCTGACAAGAACAGTGGACTTTATGTTTGGGAGTTGAACTACGATAAGGATAAGCCAGACTACCAGATGTTCAATAACAATACGGATTGGCGTAAGGAGGTGACTCAGTTCGGTGCAAATCACCAGCATTTTATCTCTCTTACCGGTGGTGGTGAGAAAGCACGCTTCCGTGTATCTGGAGGTTATGACAACCAGAACGGTACTGTCATCAAGCAGCATCTCGATCGTTTTACTACTCGTGTAGCTCTCGACTACTATGTATCTGACCGTATTACTGTGTCAACAAACTTTGACTTGACTTACACTAAGAATCAGAAGAACTATAAGACAAACGGAAAGAATGCAAACGATGGCGACGATCTTCTTGCCATTGCATATAAGAAGATGCCTAACCTTGCTGTATATGAAGAGGACGCAGATGGAGTGCCAACTGGACAGTATTATACGATGAACAGAACGTTGACGTCTTCAAGGTTGAGTGACCAGCTTAAGATTCCAAATCCAGTAGCTGTAGCTAATCTGGCAAAGAATGACGAGAAGACACTCAAACTTTCTCCTGAATTTATTTTGAAGTATGACTTGTTGGGTATAGAGGCAGGACAAACGAAGTTGACTTACGAAGGACGTATCATCTTTGATATCTTCTCGAAGGACGAGGAGGCTTTCTTGCCGGCAATGTTGTCTTCTGAAGGATGGTCGGGTGAATATGCAAACCGTGCTTCCAATGAATCATATAAGAGTCATGGTTTGACAACTACTCATACGCTCACTTTCCAGCCGCATTTCAATAATGAGGATAACTCTTTGCTTGTCCTTGCACGTATGCAGTATTTGGACGGTAGCTCTACCGGACAGTATGTGCAGAAGTACGGTCTTGCAACCAGTGACATCACTTCTGCGATAAGTGATGGTGTCATCAAGGATTTCAGCAACTCTTTCGGTCAGTGGAAGAGTAACTATTACACGATGCAGGTTCACTATGCTTACAAAGGACGTTATGCTATCACTGCAACAGCACGTTATGACGGCTCTACTAAGTTTGGTGCTGAAAATCGTTGGGGACTTTTCCCTGCTGTTTCTGCTCGATGGAACATTTCTGATGAACCGTGGATGGAGAAAGTGAAATGGCTCAGTATGTTGTCTATCCGTCCGGGTTGGGGTATTGTAGGACGCCAGCCGGGTGCAGAATACCTCTTCTATAGTAAATATGGTTCAGGAAGTTCTTATGTGGGCAATACATCAATTCAACCGAACAACATACGCTTGTCAGGATTGAAATGGGAAAGTAAAGAGACATGGAACCTCGGTTTCGACTTCGGATTCTTTGATGACATGATTAATGGTGACATTTCCATCTATACACAGAAGACTACTGATTTGCTGATGGAGCATCGTAGAATACCAAGTTCAAGTGGATTCTCTGAACTTGCATGGTCTAATGTAGGAGCTATGCGCAATACAGGATGGGAATTCAACATTAATGGAAATCGTGTGGTAAAGGCAGGCAAGTTCAGCATGAACTTTAATATTACATTTGCAAACAACCGCAATGAAATCCTTGAAATGGATCCTACTGTGTTGGAAGGTATAAACGGAGATTTTACATACGAGAATGGAAAATACCTTTCACGTGTACAGCTTAATAATCCTCTTGGGTCAATATATGGATTCCGCTATAAAGGTGTATATCAGTATAGTGAATACAGCGAAGAAGAAATCAAAGGCTTGAGTGGTCCTAATGCTCCGGTAGCACGTAATGCTAATGGAGAGGTGATTTTTGATGAGAATGGTCGTGCAAAGCCTATGATGTTCAACTACGGTGGTACTGGAGAATATGAATTTAAGGGTGGTGATGCCATGTATGAGGATATCAACCACGACGGACAGATAAATGAACTTGATATTGTTTATCTTGGTAGCTCACTTCCAAAACTTACTGGTGGTTTCGGTACTAAGCTTATGTATGACAGATGGTCGCTCAATCTTCAGTTCAACTATCGTGTGGGTAATAAGATTATCAATGAAGCACGTATGAACGCAGAAGGAATGTATGATAATAACAACCAGACACAGGGTGTTAACTGGCGTTGGCACTCAGAAGGCGATGTTGCTTTGGTGCCTCGTGCATTGTATCAGACTGGTTTTAACTGGCTTGGAAGTGACCGCTTTGTTGAGGATGGTTCGTTCTTGCGTTTGAATTATGCACAGCTTTCATACGCAATGCCTTCTAAGCTTATCAAGCAGTGGGGACTTAGCCAGTTGAGTTTCTATCTTACAGTGAACAATGTATTCTGTATCACCAAATATTCTGGTGCAGATCCGGAAGTTGCGCAGGCTGGTTGGAATCCTTGTTATGATAAATCACGTACTCCGCGTCAGAGATCGTTTACTTTTGGTGCAACAGTTGCATTCTAATTTAGATTACAGTTATGAAGAATTTAAAAAATAAAATAAGAATCTTAGGTTTGGCAGCTTTCGCCGGTCTTGCAGTTACTTCCTGTGATCTTGAAATGTTGCCACTGAATGAGGTTGTCCTTGAAAATTATTGGACAAACAAATCGGATGTCGAGAGTGTAGTAACTTCTTGCTATACCGGTATGTCTAATACGGATTTTATTTCAAAACTAATCACTTGGAGTGAACTCCGTTCTGACAATGTGCAGGCAGGTTTGAGAGCCACAGAAAAAGTTGATTATAGAAATATGATTAATGGTAATCTGCTTGAATCTAACGGACCTGCGTGTGACTGGGCAGTAGTCTATACTGCTATTAATCGCTGTAATACGGTGATTGCATACGCTCCTCAGGTGCAGGAAAAAGACCCGAATTATACAGAATCGGATCTTAAAGCGAATCTTGCAGAGGTGAAAGCCATTCGTGCATTATGCTATTTCTATTTGATTCGTACATATAAGGATGTGCCTTTTATCTTGGATCCTTCTATTGACGATACGCAGGAATTTCAGCTTCCTGCATCAAAGCATGAGAACATTCTTGATTCTTTGATTATGGATTTGGAAGAAGTCAAGGAATTTGCGCCACGCAAATATGTAACAGAGATTGACAATACGGCACGTATTACCCGCAATGCCATTTATTCTTTGCTTGCAGATATGTATCTGTGGAGAGCCTCTGATGCGAATGTTTCTCCTGCAAAAGCACGCGAAGATTATTTGAAGTGTGTGGAGTATTGTGACAAGGTAATTGAATATAAGATTAAACAGTATGATGTTGACGAATTTGGTACACTCAAGCGTCAAGTAAGTACTACATGTTATAATACTTATGGTTATCCACTACTTTCGGAAGTATCAAATTCCACGATTTCTACAGGAGGAGGTACTGCATTGGAAGTACCGGAAGGTTATACAAAGATATTCTGTGATGGCAACAGCTTTGAGAGCATATTTGAGTTGACATTCCCGGACAATCAATCTGAAAGAAATGACGCTATCAAAGACTTCTATGGTTCGTTAGAAACTGTAGGTGCATATTTGGAGGCAAGTGAGAATCTTATTGGGGAAAGTGGTATATCATCAACATATTCTACTGGTACATCCAATATATTTACTTGTATGGATCGCCGTGCTGCGGAAGGATTTACTTATCCGGGTGAGAGCGGCAATTATCATATTCGTAAATATGTGGCACGCACGGTTGGTGTAAAGGTAGGTACAAATGTTTCAAATTGGGCTGCCGGAGAAATGAGTTATCGTAGTGCTAATACTGCAAACTGGATTATTTACCGTTTGACTGACATCATGTTGATGAAGGCGGAGGCTGAAGTTCAGCTTGCCGGTTATATATCCCAGAATGCAGATAGCGACAATACGGAAGGTGGAGACGAGACGGTGGAAACCAAAGCTGCGTATGGTAATGTATATTCTACTGCTCAGGAGTATTATGATGATGCGTTCAACATTGTTTGTGCTGTATATTACCGTGCTTCTACACCGACTTCTACAACCAATATCATAGACCAGAGTCAGTTTACAACACAGACTGATTATGTGAATCTGGTGGAAGCGGAACGTCGTCGTGAATTGCTCTTTGAGGGAAAGCGTTATTATGACCTTGTACGTAGAGCACGTCGCGAAGGTAATACGGGGCATTATGCTGAATGCTTGAGCGGAAAATTTGCCAGCAATGCGAATGTGATGAAAATCAAGATGGCGATGTTGGACTTCATGTACACTCCGTATTATGAGTCGGAACTGGATGCAAATCCGAAACTGGTACAGAATCCTGCTTATGTACAAGATAAAACAACTGTAAAAAATTAATGGATTATGAAGATGTTTTTGAAAATAAGGAATCTTGCTTTTATAGCGTTACTGTTCTCCATGATGCAGGCAATCACTGTGGGTTGTTCTGATGATCCGGGTTCAGATAACTATTATACCTTTACCGGTGAAATGGCAAAGGATTATCTTAGTGAGCGTGAACAGTTCAGCGAGTTTGTCGCTATTCTTGATCGTTCTAAGGTGCTTGATTTGCTGGGAACCTATGGTGAATATACTGTATTTGCTCCTACTAATGATGCGATAGACTTGTATTTGTCCGGACTTGGACTGGAATCTGTAAATCAACTTACAAAGGAAGATTGCGATACCATCGCTTATACGCATATTATTAAGCAGGCTTTTTATACGACTGACTATACGGAAGGAGAGTCTTTGACAAATATGCTCGACAGACCGATAAGCGTGACATATCTCGCTGATTCCTTGTCTGTTCCGGGTGAAATATTGCTTTCATATTATTTGAACAACTCTTCTAAGTTTGAGCTGATGGATGACTCTGTGAAGAATGGTGTTGTCCATACAATAGATAAGGTGTTGGTTTCATCTACAGATATGCTTCCTGATATGATTGGCAAAGACCCTAATGCAACCTTGTTCTATGAGGCTTTGCATGCAACGGGACTTGATTTGTTGATGATGGACTGGAAGGATGATTCGTATGCAACTCCAAGTGTGGATTCTATAGCCATTGGACTTCCTATAAAGACAGCGAGTGAGATTGATATTGTATATTACAGTAAGAACCGTGAAATTAAATATACGGCATTTGTGGAACCGGACTCTGTATTCCGTGCTCACGGTGTGGAGTCTTTGGAGGACATGAAGAGGCTGGCTGCTGAAATATATGACGACATGTATCCGGAAGATGCACAGGTGACAGATTTGACAGATAGAAGGAACTCTTTGAACCGTTTCATCTCATACCATTTGTTGGATCGTTTGGCTGAATATGATGGTATGGCTGTAGAGAACAATGAATTGTTCAAGAATAACTTCAAGCACAGACTTTGGGATGTAGCAGATTGGTATGAGACTATGATGCCACACAGTATCATGAAGATTTCTCATCCGACAACTGGTGACAAAGGTACTGGAGACCTTGGCATATTCTTGAATCGTCGTGGTCTCGGTAAGAATCCGGATGGAAGAGGTGTCTTTGTGCCGGGTGCACGAGTATATACTTCGAGTGAAGCCGGAGGTGACCATAATGCCAGAAACGGTATTTATCATTATATCAGTGACATTATTTCTTATGGACGTGAGACACAGGAGGTGGTTCTCAATGAGCGTATCCGTATTGACGCAACAACTCTTTCACCTGACTTTATGTCGAGTGGAGCACGTGGACATTATGCAAGAAGCGGTCCTTTCAATAACAGATATGCTCTATGGTCAAACTCTAAAGATCCGAATGTGAATGGTACCCATGCTGTTGGATTCAAGGTTGGTTATGTGAAGAACTTTACATTCCAGAACCCGGAAACACACATTCATGTGAGAAACCGTTTCTTAAGCTTCTGGTCATACGGTGGTGATGAGTTGACCATTTCTGGAAATTATGACTTTACGTTTAAGCTTCCTCCTCTGCCGGAAGGTACGTATGAGTTCCGTATAGCTACTTGTATTGATTTCCCAGGTCGTGGAATTATTCAGGTTTATTTCCAATATGGTGATGATGGTGCTTTACAACCTTGTGGTATTCCGTTTGACATGCGTATGAATGCAAATAATATTGGATGGCGCAGTGATGAGGCTTTGGGTGATGAGGAAGCTATTGCAGCCTTCGATAAGTCTTTCCATAACAACGGATGGATGAAGGGACCTGATTCATACTGTTCATCAGATCAGAACACTGCTGCTCGTGGAGGTGCTTTCAGAACATTTAACAATACTTTGCGTAAGGTGATTACTCAGTTCCATACTGATGGTAAGACTAACTGCTATATAAGAGTACAGCAGAAATTGGAATCTGATGACTCAGAGTTTGCTTTTGACTACATTGAGCTTGTTCCAAGTAGTGTGTATAACAATGAGGCATTCCCGGAAGACAAACACTAAAATTTTATAATAATTGATATTTGAAATCTGATAATTCTGTCAGCTGTTCTTCTGGAACGGCTGACAGAATAAAGAAAGATTTTTCGATAAAAGAGTATAGAGGATATGAATAAAAAACTAATAAGAACAATCCACGCAGGAGTGGCAACGGCTATGGTTGTGGCTACATGCTATTCTTGTTCTGATACATGGGATGATCATTATGATGCCAATGCTGGTGGAGTGAGTGATGTGTCTCTATATCAACAATTGAGCACAACCGATTCATTGAGCGATTTCTGTGAAGTGGTTAAGGCTACAGGCTATGACGAGGTGCTTAATAAGGAACAGATTTATACAGTCTTTGCACCTGTTAATGGCTCTTTTGACAAAGCTGCTTTGATGGCACAGATTGAAGTTGGTGGCAAAGAAACTGTAATCAGACAGTTTATAAAAAACCATATTACTCGTTATAATTATTCCATTTCTGAGGGAAACAATAAGGAACTGATGATGCTCAATGACAAAAAGCTTGCCATAAAAGGGGCTTTTGTCGATGGGAAACTTGTTTCTTCAAGAAACAATCTTTGTAAGAACGGCATTTTGCATGTAGTGCATGCAGAATTACCTTTCCGACCAAACATTTACGAACAGTTGGAGTCTGATACGGATTTGTCTGACATGTATCAGTTCCTTTTGTCATACGAAGAGGACTCTCTTGACGAGGCACGCAGTGTATATCGTGGTGTGGATGAGAATGGTAACCGTATTTATGTGGATTCTGTGATGATTGCTAACAACAAGGTGATGAATATGCTTGATGCAATTATCAACAATGAGGATTCAAGCTATTGGGCGATAGGTATAACAAATGAAGCTTATCGTAAACGTTATGAGCAGACAAAGAGTTTGTTTAATTTGCATTCCAGTATTGTAGGACGTGATTCTCTTCAGGAACTATATGCAAATATATATACAATGAGGGATTGCTATTTTAATATGAATGCAAATATTCATTACACGGACTCTTTGATGTCTTCTACATATTCAAAGTTCACCCCAGAGCAGAATGTGTATTATAATCCATTTGCAGAAAATGGAGTATTGGCTAATCCGGCTGAAATCGTGGAGTGCAGTAATGGACGTTTGTATAAATATGATGAGATTCCTTTTTCTATATATGAATCTTTCTTCACTAAAGTAAAGGTGGAACCGGAATTTGTAAGAAATATAAATACGGATGAGCAATATTTGAAGACATGTACGTATTCTCCGATAACGTGGACTTTTGAGGACGGTTCATCACGGATGTTTTTGGATGTTGTGCCTACCACTACTTCTGCAAATCCGACTATACCTTTTAAGGTGAATAGTGTATTATCCGGTACTTATGATATTTATGTAGTAATGGCTTCATCTATTTATGGTACAAGTGATAGATTAACGGAGGCAGGAGAAGCTAAACCTTGTCAGTTTAAGGCAAACCTTTTCATAAAGGATGCAAACGGCAATTTCCCTAAATCAAGAACATACGCTTGTGGTGGTGGAAAGAATTACAACAATGATGTGAATAATGATATAGACACTGTGTTTATTGATACATATACTTTTCCTGAAACATTCTTTGGAGAAAGTGAGGCGGGTATTATGTTCCAATTGCAGTCTTATGTAAGTTCTCCGCAGAGAAAGACTTATTCTCGCGAGTTGGTTATAGAGTCTATTATATTCAAACCTCACAAAGATGAAGTTATTGATGAAGAATAATCTTGATACAATGAAAAATATGCTATTATATCCAAACAGAAATATGCAGCAGGTTTGTAAGTATGGACTTGCAGCAATGATTTTCTTCATGGGAACATTTCCTATGTCGGCTCAGGATGAGGCGGAAGCTCCTGTGGCTCCTGCAAAGCGTGAAGTGAAGTCGCAGAAAAAATATCCTATGGTTGAAATTAAGGGTAAGGTTTTAGATGCTGCTACAGGAGAACCTCTTGCTGGTGTGCAGATAAAAGCCTTTAACAATAGTTTTTATACGGCTATGACAGACGAGGACGGTACTTATACAATTAGTGTGCCCGTTTTTGTTACATCTTTGAGTGCTAAACTGGATGGTTATAGCTTGATTCAGACACCAATAGGAGGACGTACTGAGAATGTGGACATGAATCTGTATTCTGATAAATTTCTTGGAGACTATACATCACATGTTTCTGCAAGTAAATCTGTTGGTACTACCGGATTTGAACAATCTACAGCCGTTTCTATAGAACAGGAAATTCAGAACAGATTGGGAGCTGATGTCCGTTCTATCTCTCGTTCTGCTGTTCCCGGAGTAGGTATGTCTATGTTCATAAACGGTTATAACTCTTTGAATGCAAATGCGCAGCCGTTGATTGTGATAGATGGTGTCATACATGACATGCTCTATGACAAGGACATGATACACGAGGGATATTTCAATAATATTCTTGCAGGTGTCAGCATGGATGATATTGAAAGCGTGGAAGTATTGAAGAATGGTACAGCCATTTATGGTGCTAAAGCTGCAAATGGTGTTATCTTGATTAATACTAAGCGCAACAAGAGTATGGCTACGCGGATTGACGTGAATCTCTCTGCTGGAGTTGAACTTGTGCCGAAGTCTATGGACATGATGAATGCGTCTCAATATCGTGCTTATACTTCTGAACTTTTAGGCTCGACAGGAACAAAGCTTACAGACTTTAAGTTTCTTAACGATGATCCTAACTATTATTATTATAATATGTACCATAATAATACAGATTGGGTTGATGAAGTCTATAAGGAAGCGATAACACAGAACTATGGCATACATATTCAGGGTGGTGATGATGTGGCAAATTATAACCTTTCTGTAGGATATACAAATGCACAGGCAACATTGAAAGAGAATGATTTTACTCGTTTCAACATTCGTTTTAACACGGATATAGTGTTGAGTAAGTGGATTACTACTCGCTTTGACGCTTCATATTCGAATATTACACGTAATTTGCGTGATAACGGATTGTCTTCCGATTTCTCAAGCGTATCGGTGGCTGCTCCCGGATTCCTTGCTTTGGCAAAGGCTCCGTTCTTGAGTCCTTATGACTTTTCAACAGATGGTAAGCCTTCTACATTCTATTCAGATGCAGATACCTATCTTAGCGAGGTGCTTGGAAGTTCTGCTTCGCTTGCCAATCCGGTGGCAATTCTGAAGAATGCTGATGACAAGAATAAGAACTCTGTTGACAATACCATTGTGAATATTGCAGTGACTCCGAAATGGCAGCCTACAAAGAACTTCTCTGTACAGGAGAGATTCAGTTATACAATGGAGAGTTTTAATGAAGACTATTATACTCCTGTGATAGGTATGCCTTCATTCAATCTTGAAAATAAGGGACGGATAGATAATACGAAGTCTTCTTTGTTTACGAAGCATAATGCCATATTCAGCGATACCCGTTTCGATTGGGCTATACCTCTTGGTGCTCATCGTCTGGATGTCTTTGGAGGTGTTCGATATATGAACGACACTTTCTCTTCTTCTAATTTTTATGGCTACAACACTGGTAATGACAAGACTCCGAACCTTTCTACAGGCCTTCAATATAAGGAGACTATAGGTGTAGATGATTCATGGAACTCTCTTGCTTATTATGCGAATGTAGATTATAATTATAAGGAGAAATATTATTTGCAGGGTTCATTGTCAATGGAAACTTCTTCGCGTTTCGGTAAGGAAACTGATGCTGGCTTGAAGTTCTGTAATGTGGCATGGGGACTTTTCCCTTCTATTCAGGGTGCATGGGTTATAAGTAATGAGTCTTGGTTTCATCCGAACAAAGGTGTGAATATGCTGAAAGTGAATGCAGGTTTTGAATCTGTAGGTAACGATGCTATTGACAACAATGCAACTATTACTTATATGGCTGGTAAGAGTTTCCTTGGAAACAGTGTATCTGGTATAGGTATAACAAACATTGGAAATACTAAGTTGCGTTGGGAAACGACAAACCGTTTCAATGCTGGACTTGAAGGTAATTTCATCAACAATCGTTTGAATTTGAAATTTAATTATTTCTATTCAAAGACAAACAATCTTTTGACGCTTGGTACACTTGCTTATGTGGCTGGTCTGGAAGATTATTGGACTAACGACGGAGCTATGAAAAATCAGGGATTTGATTTTGCTTTCAATGCAAAAGTCGTTGATGCTCCAAAGTTCAAGTTTGAATTGGGTGCAAGTATGGGACACTACAAGAATGAGTTGACAAAACTTCCTGAAGGCAAAAAAGAATTTACTACGGACATGTATAATGCGACAATATTGTCTAAGGTGGGTATGCCGGTTGGTGTTTTCTATGGCTATAAGACAAATGGAGTATTTGAAACTACTGAGGAGGCAACTGCTGCAGGTCTGTATATGGTTAATTCTACTGGTGGCAGAGAATATTTCAAGGCCGGTGATATGCGATTTGTCGATTTTACAGGAGAAGGAGAAATAAGTGATGCAGATAGAACTGTGATAGGCGATCCTAATCCGGATATATATGGTAATATACATGCTAATTTCTTTATCGGAAAGCATTGGGCTGTTTCTGCTAATTTCAATTATTGTATTGGCAACGATATTTATAATTACCAGCGTGCATTACTTGAATCCGGTTCTGCTTTCATGAATCAAACAACGTCTCTCACTGGTCGTTGGATGGCTGAAGGACAAACTACGGATATTCCTAAGATTACGTATGGAGACCCTATGAGTAATGCTCGTTTCTCTGATAGATGGATTGAAGATGGTTCATATTTGAAACTTAAGAATGTGACAGTAAGTTATAAGTTACCTATACAAAATCAGTACATTCAAGGTCTGACTATCTGGGCTGCCGGTAACAACTTGTTCACAATTTCTAAGTATCTTGGTAGCGATCCGGAAGTGTCATGTGCAAACGGTGTACTCTATCAGGGTATAGATACTGGCTGTCTTACTTATGGACGTAGCTTTACGCTTGGTGTTAAGATTAATTTGTAACCAACGTCGAGAATTTGGCATTTGGACATTTACCGAGTTCTGACAGAGTTCTGTCCGAATGCCGAATTTATAACATAAAAAATGAATCAATGATGAAAACAAAATCTATAATACTTTCAGGACTGCTTCTGGCTTCTTTGGGAGCAGCTACAACATCCTGTGAAGATATGTTTACGACTGACAATTCACTTGTTACTACAGATCTTGCTCCAAAGGATTCTATGTATCAGGTTATGGGAATTATTAATCGTATGCAGAAGCTTGCCGATCGTACAATACTTTTAGGAGAGTTGCGTGCCGATCTTGTTGATATTAATTCTACAACCTCTACGACTTTGCAAGAAGTTGCAAATAATAAAATATCTCTTGATAATGAATATAATTCTGTTGCCGATTATTATTCGGTGATAAATTCTTGTAATATTTTCCTTGATTATGTGGATTCTACGCTGATTACTCATAACGAATATTATTACGAGAAAGAGATTGTGGCTGTCAAGACTTTCCGTGCATGGACTTATCTTCAGTTGGCTATGAACTATGGAGAGGTGCCATTTGTGACAAAAGCTATTACCACAGCTAATGCGGCAGAAGAAATTATTAATTCTGCAACCAATCGTGTAAACATGCAGGGAATATGTGATTTCTTTATTGCTGACCTTGAACAGTATGTGGCAAAGAATATTGACTTGCCAAACTATGGTACCATCAGATCTATGCCAAGCCGGAATTTCTTTATACCGTTGCGCGTCATGCTTGCAGAGCTTTATCTCTGGAGAGGATCATATACAAATAATAGGAATGATTTCTTGGAGGCTGCTAAATTGTATCATGACTATTTTGTAATGAATAGTTCGTATGTTTCTCCGTATGCAGCTCAATGGAGTGAAATGAATGTTAATTTCGATGGAAGACCAATGGATGGATATTCAAATAGTTTCACTACTGATACAAGAGCAAAGAATGTGGGTATCCTGCCTCTTGATACTTGTGCTTATGATGGTACTTACAGTGAAATTTATGCCATGTTTAATTCTCAGTACAAGAACAACTATTTTGTGCCAATTAATCCTTCAGAGCGTAGCCGGGAAATATCTATGGATGAAATTTATTGCTTAAAATATCAGTCTTCTGGTGAATATAGATATGCCTATAGCAATTCGAAAACGATTTGGGATAATGAACTAACAAAAGGAGACCTTCGTCTATATACTACTTATGAAACATCTACTGTTAATGATCGCTATCATGCAGACCTTAGCAAGGATCGTCAACACATAATGAAGTATGCAGCAAGTAGTTCAAATTCCGGTCCGGATACAAGAATTCAATCTATTCCGTATTATCGTGTGACGATGCTCTATCTGCATTTTGCGGAAGCTCTTAATCATGCGGGATTCCCTGAAACTGCATTTGCTGTGCTTAAATATGGTCTTTCATCTACTGTGATGGAAAGTAAGATTTCGAAAGATGAACTTGAACGTATTTCTGCGGTGGGAGTACAAATACAATTAGGTGGAGGAACACTTGCAAGTTGGCCGACAGAGGTATTCCAAACTCGTGATTATGAAAGTTCTGATACATATACAACTGTTGGTGTCCATTCTTTAGGTTGCGGTAATAGTGAGTTTAATGTATATTATACTATTCCTACTGATTCTACAGGTATTCAGGAACTTCCTGAACTGACAGAAGAGTCAACCAAAGAAGATTCTGTAGCTTATGATGCTATTATGGATGCAAACTTGGCATTGTTGGCAGGTAATGCACAGCGTGAATACCGTATTCCACGTGTGGAGAAACTCATTCTTCAGGAAGAAGCTCTTGAGGGCATCTTTGAAGGTTATCGTTTCTATGATCTCATGCGTTGTGCTATGCGTAATAACAATCCGGATTTCATTGCTGAAATGGTGGCACTTCGCAAAGGAAAAGACAATTATGATGCCGCTCTTTATGATGCTTTGAAAAATGGTAATTGGTATTTGCCTATTCCAAAAAGGTAATATTCCTATTTGATATTTATAAAAAGGTCTTGCTTTCAGCCATGAAAGCAAGGCTTTTTTTTGTATCCGTCCGAAAAGAGCCGACTTGATTGCTGGCTCTAACTTTTGTAGTTGTAAGGTAGTAATTGTATCGGCTCTTTTCGGACGGATACACAATAATTCGTTATTTTTTGTCGGAATCATTTCAGAACAAGCACAGGCACTGAAAGTGTCTTGCTTGA
>X363_Desmarests_Spiny_Pocket_Mouse__coassemble_204_pt1 | contig 45794 bp, 37 predicted proteins | sample X363_Desmarests_Spiny_Pocket_Mouse__metabat2_low_PE_006 | metagenome-assembled genome bin X363_Desmarests_Spiny_Pocket_Mouse
GATCCGCTTGGGGCTCGAACCCAAGACCCCAACATTAAAAGTGTTGTGCTCTACCAGCTGAGCTAGCGGATCTGCCTTTTGTAAAAGCTTGCGGGAAAGTTGCGGAAACTTTTTGAATATCCCTTTCTCGTAAGCGGTTGCAAAGGTACGCTATTTTTGTGAACCAACAAATTTTTAGACGCTTTTTTTTCTTTCTGTTGGATTTTTACCGCGTTTTTATTCGTTTGAATCCCCTTTTATAGGCTTTTTATGCAATAAGATGGCATTTTCTTCGTCTTGTTCACGCAGGATATACCTTTTATAATATGATATAATAAGAGTGGTCAGAGGCAGGGCGATGATGAGTCCAATGAATCCCAAAAGACTTCCCCAGATGGAAAGTGACAGCAAGATGACCGCGGCATTAAGTCCTGTGACATGACCCATTATTCGTGGAGTAAGAAACCAGTCCTGTATCGCCTGCACTACAATGAACACAATTGCCACAGCAAGAATAATTCCCCAGAAGTTCTCTCCCGTGTCATGCGCTTTCAGCAAAGCCAATATGATTGCAGGGAAGATTCCGACTCCCTGAAGATACGGCACAAGGTTAAGAACTCCGATAAACAATCCGAGAGGTATGGCAAGTGGGAAGTCTATGATGACAAAACCGGTTGCAAACAAGATGCCCACCAGAAATGCGATAAGGGCTTGTCCCCGGAAATATGCATTCATGCTGTGTTCCACATCGAGAATCATTCCTTTCACAAATTTGCGCTGCTTGCGGGGGACAAGATGTAGCACACCTCTGTTTATATGCTCATAGTCCATCAAGATGAAGAACAGGTATATGATGGCGATGAGTGAACAGATGAATCCTATCAGTGCATTGACCGACGAAGACACCAGACTTATAAATTGGGGTATCCGCTCTTCAAGAAAAGATGTCAAGTCCTTGAAACTAATCATCTCCGACAGACTCTTTATGTTTATGTTCTGTTTAAGATAGCGTTCCACTTCCACAGGGATGATTGATGTGGCATTCTCTGAAGAAACGTAGCTTATCACAATGTCTTTCAATCTTACGACTTCATCGATTATCGGCGGAATGAGAAACCAGCAGGCAATGGACAGCACCGTGGCAATCAGAAGCAAGGTCACGATGATGCTTAACGACCTCGATTTCAATTTGCATTTGTATTGAAAAAAACAGACGACAGGATATAGCATATATGCCACAATCCATGCCACGAAGAACGGTGCCAGTACATTGCTCAACCGGTTGAGGAGCAGGTATGCTAACACTACAATTATGATGGCTGTCATGCCACGGACAAATTTGTCGAATGTGATTTCTTTTCCCATTTTCGTATCTATTGATTTACTTTCACGAAAGTACATTTTTTTTGTCAAAAAGAAGTCCAATCTATACATTAAAACGGCATTTCTTGTCAAAAAGACGGGTTTTTGCAATAAAAGTGAGGTTATATTTGCTTTTATTTCTACATTTGCGATAATATTTTAACTACTTTCATTTATAATTCAGCAGATATGGGAAAACTTTATGTTGTGCCTACACCGGTAGGGAACATGGAAGATATGACATTCCGGGCTGTCAGAATACTGAAAGAGGCAGATTTGATTTTGGCAGAAGACACTCGCACTTCGAGTGTGCTGCTTCACCATTATGAAATACGTAATGAACTTCTTTCCCATCATAAATTCAATGAACATCAGACTTTGCAATCTGTCATTTCGCGTCTGAAGGGCGGGGCGGTTGTAGCACTCATCAGCGATGCCGGTACTCCCGGAATTTCAGACCCCGGTTTCCTTCTTGTGCGTGAGTGTGTCAGAAACGGCATTGAAGTGCAGACACTTCCCGGTGCTACGGCTTTCGTTCCGGCATTGGTCTCTTCCGGTCTTCCTGACGAGAAGTTCTGTTTTGAAGGATTTCTACCCCAGAAGAAAGGCAGGCAGACACGGCTTGAACAGCTCAAAGAGGAGCCGCGCACGATGATTTTCTATGAATCTCCTTACCGCTTGTTGAAGACGCTCCAGCAGTTTGGTGAGGTGTTCGGTGCGAACAGACAAGTCTGTGTGTGCCGTGAGATTTCCAAGATACACGAGGAGTGTGTCCGTGGCACGATAGAAGAAGTCATTCGCCATTTCACGGAGACGGAACCGAGAGGTGAAATAGTGGTTGTTCTGGCAGGGCTTGACAACGGGGAAAAGCCGGTGAAGGAGAAGAATTTGTCAAAAAACAAATATAAAAACGCTTCATTGGAAAACAATTGACAAGGCTTGTTTGTTTATTGATAAATAAAAAAATGTATAATTTTTGTTTGTCTATACATAAATAACGGAATAATGAATTTTAAATATTGACTATTATGAAGAAAATGCTTTTTATGGCAGCTTGCCTTGCTTTGCTTGCCTCTTGTGGACAGACTGGAAAGTCGGAAAGTGAAAGCGAAAGAGATTCTTTGCAGAATGTCATCAATCAGAAAGACTCTGAGCTTAATGAGATTATGAATGCGTATAATGAAATCCAGAACGGATTTACTCTTATCAATGAAGCGGAAGGACGCATCAATTTGATGAGTACAAATGCGGAAGGGAACAACTCTGCTGAAAACATACGCGAGAACATGGAGTTCATTCAGCAGACACTTGCTGAGAACAAACGTAAGATAGAAGAGTTGCAGAATAAGCTCAACGCAAGTTCTATCAATGCGGCAAAGATAAAGGAGGCCGTAGCCAAACTGACCGAGCAGCTCAATGCCAAAAACAGGGATATTGAGGAACTTCGTGCCCAGCTTGCTGAGAAGGATGTGCTGATTGCCCAGCTTGGCGATTCTGTTTCTTCGCTTGTCTCTGCAAACAAGTCTATACAGGAGAAGAGCGACATGAATGAGGAAATCGCGCGCAATCAAGACCAACAGCTCAACACGGCTTGGTATGTGTTCGGCACTAACAAGGAACTGAAGGAGCACAATATCCTTGTCAAGGGCGATGTGCTTGCCACTACAGATTTTGACAAAGAATACTTTACGAAGATTGACATCCGCAAAACCACGGTCATTCCTTTGTCATCAAAGTCTGCAAAGATATTGACCACTCATCCAGCCGGTTCTTATTCTCTACTTAAAGATGCGAGAGGCGAATACACGCTGCGCATCACAGATGCCGGAAAGTTCTGGAGCGTGTCGAAATATCTGGTTATAAAGGTGAAATAATATGTCTAAGCTGTTAGCATTGGCTTTTGTCTTCTGCTCTGCCCTTACGGATGTGTGTGCGCAGAAAGTGGAATGGCAGCCTACGGGGGTATGGCCCTTTGTGCATCGCCGCTTTGAAACGGCAACGGTGGTTTCCGGCTTTGTCAAGCCCCATAAAACTATGGTGCCGTGTAATATACACATCGGTAATCAAACCCTATGGTATGTGCAGAATGACACACTTATGGAGGCGATGCCCGGTTCCGTCCTCAGAGTCGAATTCTCGGATGGTGTATATATTCCTGTATGCGGAAACAAATTTGGGAAAATAATACGTGAGGACTCTATCGGAGGCAGTCTGGCACGTGTAATAAAGGTAGAGGAAGTGGATTCACGGGAGTTGAAGCGTAATACACTTGAAAATTCTCAGGTCACATCTTCTATGCTTGCGTCTGCCGGAGGACTGTTTTCTTCTCTCGCAGCACGGATTTCAGATGCGAATGCCGGCATAAAGGCAGAAGAACAACCGATACCGCTCAATTATTTGTACTATTTCGTATATAAGAATGAGGTTTTCGAGGCTTCGGAGCGGAATATTCTGAAGCATATAGACCCTGCCCGAAAAAAGGAATACAAGGCTTTTACTCGTTCTGCAGAGGTAATATCCAAGAATGAGTCTTCTATAATGAAGATTTGGGAGAATTTCTTCTTGAAATAGCTTGACTCTATATTTATAGATTGCTCATGCTTTCGGGCGCGAGAATTTTTCCGTAAAACGGTGTGGTGTGCGGAAAGATTCTTGCGCCTTTCTTTGTTGTGTTTAGGAGTTGTTTTTAATTTTATTTGTTATTGCCTATCGGATACATCCACTAAAAATAGCAGAAACTGAGTTTCCCAATTTGACAAAATGATATTTTCGCCCAAAATGAAAATTTAACACTTGAAGTGATTTTTTGCCGACGGTGAAGAGACAAAAATTTTGCTGCTAAGATAAGTATTTGACAATCAATTAAATACAAAATTTTCAAAAACGCTCAAAAAAACGCGCCGGACGCAATTTTTTAAAATTTCTGAATGTTTTAGTAATCTGCTGAGTATTAATATGTTATAATCTACTTTGCCATTTTCACCCTCAAATCATCCCAAAAACTCATTCACTTTTCAGCTTCTGTTCAGACATTCTTTCAAAACAGAAATTATACACTTCTTAACAATTCAGCCGAAGCAAACTGTCTTTTTTCCCGTTTACCGGTGCTTTTTCAAAAAATCTACGCTGAAAATTTCTCCAAACTACTAAGTTTTTAAAATTGTAGCGCACTGTCGCTGAAAAAACAGTGCGCTGAAAAAGTGACGACAGTGCGCTGGAAATATTAAAACTTAGTAGATTTTCCAGAACGACTTTTCGCCGAAGATAAATAAATGTAAAAGGACTGTCAAAAACGAAACATAATTTCACATTTCAATGGGGGTGTTAGAAAATGCGTGTAGAATCCCCGTTCTCCGAGAAAAGTTCGGCGCGGGCGATTTTGACGTATGCCAGAGGGCTTGGATTTTTAACATTTAACAAAATCGAAAAGAAAGCAATAAACTGTATTTGTTGTCAATTTGTTTTGTGTTTGTTTCTTTTTGTGACAAAACCGTTTTTCTTCCCTCTTCGTTTTTTGCTGTTGGCACGTTTTTTGTAGGGTGTGTTTGAGTGTTTTCTTGTTATGATTTATGTAGATATATTCGATAACGACGGAGGAGTCTGTCGAATACATCCACTAACCCCACAAGGAAGGTCTGTTGAATACATCCAGTTAAAACATGAGAACACTCGCTTAAAAATAAGAAGACTTTTAAGACCGTTTCTTTCCTATATACTAATAAAAGTAGAAGAAATGTATATATAAAACAGGAAGAAGCTGCTCAAATAGAAGCAAAATTACCTCAGGACAAGGCATACTTCCGCCGGTTTATGTATGGAAAATAGGGTAAAACATCCTTGCAAGTGTAAAAATGTTTTACAACATAAACTTTAATTGTGCGTCTTTGATAACTTTTGCGTATTTTTCGCCCGAATTACTGGAACAGCTGTGTGTATGTTGTTATGCGAGAGCTGTTTCTACATAAGTAAAACCTTAAACTATTTTTTCAGAATATGAAAATCTATCAGACTAATGAGATTAAGAACATTGCTCTTCTTGGCAATGACGGTTCGGGCAAGACGACACTTACGGAAGCCCTCCTTTATGAAGCAGGAATTATCAGTCGCCGTGGACGTATCACGGCAAAGAATACTGTCAGCGACTACTTCCCGGTAGAGCAGGAATATGGGTATTCTGTGTTTTCTACTGTATATCATGTGGAGTGGAACGGCAAGAAACTTAATATCATCGACTGTCCCGGGTCGGACGATTTTGTCGGAGCGGCCATGACAGCCCTCAATGTGACGGATACAGCTATTCTGCTTCTCAATGGTCAGTATGGTCCGGAAGTCGGCACTCAGAACCACTTCCGTTATACAGAGAAGCTTGGCAAGCCGGTCATATTCCTTGTCAATCAGCTTGATAGCGATAAATGTGATTATCATAATGTGCTTGAACGCCTGACTGAAATTTATGGAAGCAAGGTGGTTCCGGTACAGTATCCGTTGAATGAAGGTCCGAACTTCAATGCGCTTATTGATGTGCTTCTGATGAAGAAATACTCTTGGAAACCTGAAGGCGGAGAACCTGTCATAGAGGATATTCCGGCAGAAGAGATGGAGAAGGCGATGGAAATGCACAAGGCTCTTGTGGAGGCTGCCGCTGAGAATGACGAAACGCTGATGGAGAAGTTCTTTGACACCGAGTCGCTTACGGAAGATGAGTTGCGTGAAGGTATCCGCAAGGGACTGGCTTCACGCTCCATGTATCCGGTGTTCTGTGTTTGTGCATACAAAGACATGGGTGTGCGTCGCTTGATGGAGTTCCTTGGCAATGTGGTGCCTTTCGTAGATGAAATGCCTCAGGTGCATAACACTCGTGGTGAGGTGGTTAACCCTGATCCAAATGCGCCGACTTCACTCTATTTCTTCAAGACTGCAAATGAACCGCATATTGGTGGTGTGCAGTATTTCAAGGTGATGAGCGGTAAGGTGCATGAAGGCGATGACCTTACAAACAGCGACAGAGGCTCGAAGGAACGTCTGGCACAGATTTTTGTGTGCGCCGGAGCCAACCGTATAAAGGTGGAAGAGCTGGTTGCCGGAGATATAGGCTGTACGGTGAAGCTGAAGGATGTGCGCACAGGCAACACGTTGGTGGATAAAGACTGTGAGCACAGGTTCAACTTTGTGAAATATCCAAACTCTAAGTACATACGCGCCATAAAGGCAGAGAATGAGGCTGATTCTGAAAAGATGATGGCGGCCATACAGAAGATGAGTCAGGAAGATCCGACATGGATATTGGAGCAGAGCAAGGAACTCAAACAGACACTTGTCAAAGGACAGGGAGAGTTCCATCTGCGCACATTGAAATGGCGTCTTGAAAACAATGAGAAAATCAAGATTCGTTTTGAAGAGCCGAAGATTCCATACCGTGAAACAATCACTAAGGCTGCACGTGCTGACTATCGCCACAAGAAGCAGTCGGGTGGTGCAGGGCAGTTCGGAGAAGTTCATCTCATTGTAGAGCCGTATTATGACGGTATGCCGGAACCTACTACCTATAAGTTCAATAATCAGGAATATAAGATAACGAACAAAGGCAAGGAAGAGATAGACCTCGAATGGGGCGGCAAGCTTGTCTTTATCAACAGTGTGGTCGGAGGTGCGATAGACTCACGCTTTATGCCTGCTATTCTCAAGGGTGTGATGAGCCGTATGGAACAAGGCCCTTTGACAGGAAGTTATGCGCGCGATGTACGGGTCATCGTATATGACGGAAAGATGCACCCGGTAGATAGCAATGAACTTTCTTTCATGCTTGCCGGACGTCATGCCTTTAGTGAGGCTTTCAAGAATGCCGGACCTAAGCTTCTGGAACCAATCTATGATGTGGAGGTCTTTGTTCCGAGCGACAAAATGGGTGACGTGATGAGCGACTTGCAGGGCAGACGCGGTATGATTATCGGAAGCGAGAGCGAAAACGGCTATGAGAAACTTGTTGCCAAGGTGCCTTTGAAGGGGCTGTCGAGCTATTCCACTACGTTAAGCTCAATCACTGGTGGTAGAGCTTCCTTTATCATGAAATTTGCAAGTTATGAGCTTGTTCCTACAGATTTGCAACAGAAGTTGATGAAGGAATTTGAAGAACTGGATAAGAATGAAGATTAAAATAGGTTAACAAGTTAACTGGAATGTAATCTAAAGGTCGGCATTTGTTAAAAGTGCCGACCTTTTTGCATAAAAGACGCTAAGTAATTAAGTAAAAATTTGGAGGAGTATTAAGTTTTTCATTAATTTGCAAACAAGATGCTTGGAATATTGTTAATAATTTGAAAACATATTTCAACAAGGAAAACGGATATAAGATTATTTGCATTTCGGATGTGATGGTCTTTTCATAAAATAAGGTAAGAGATGAAGAAATCGACAATATCAATACTTGCAATAGTGATGGGAATCTCTTTTGTAGGTCTTCTTATTCTTCAGATGCAATATATTGAAGAAACCATAGGTATGCGCAAGCTTCATTTCGACGAGTCGGTAAGCAGAAGTCTTTATCAGGTTTCTCGTCATCTTGAAGTGAAAGAGGCTACACGCTATCTGGAGCAGGGTGCGGCTGCGATGGATGGGATTGCCACTGCGTATGATTCTATCATTGTCAGTACGGATTCTTCGGTGATACAGCGTGTGCACAGAGTGACAGCCAAGGACGGCAGTGTGTTCACCTCGCTTGAGACAACGGCAAGTACGAATATTTCCGACAAATATTTCACCAAGCAGAAAGGGACGGTGCCTTATAAGAATCGTTCCTTGCAGGAGATAATGAAGCAGCGTTATGATTATGACAAGAAACTGCTTGATGAAGTTATCTACAGTATGCTATATACGGCAAGCGATCGTCCGCTTGAAGATCGCATAGACTTTAATGAACTTGACCAAGAGATAAAGACGGAGTTGAGTAATAATGGCATTAATATAGAATACCATTTTTCAGTTCTTGCAAGTAACGGCAGAGTGGTTTACCGTTGTTCTGATTACGATGTAAAGGGAGAGGATCTAAGTTATACGGAGACATTGTTCAAGAATGATCCGGTACAGAAGATGGGAGTGTTGAAAGTTCATTTTCCGGAACAGGGACGTTTTATCTACAGTTCCATGAAGTTCATTATGCTTTCTGTTATGTTTACTTTGGTTCTGCTGGCTACGTTTATCATTACGCTGGTGCTCGTGTTCCGTCAGAAGAAGCTTACAGAAGTGAAGAATGACTTCATAAACAATATGACACATGAGTTCAAGACTCCGATTTCTTCTATTTCGCTTGCGGCACAGATGCTCAGTGATTCTTCCGTGAAGAAGACTCCTCAGATGCTTGAGCGTCTGACCTCTACGATTAATGATGAAACGAAACGTCTGCGCTTTCAAGTGGAAAAGGTTTTGCAGTTGTCGATGTACGACCATCGTGAAGCAAATCTGAAGATGCGGGAGATTGACGCTAATGAACTGATTGCCGGGGTGATACATACGTTTGCTCTGAAAGTGGAGAAGAACGGCGGCAAGATTATCTCAAGTCTTAAGGCTGAAGACCCTATCATATATGTGGATGATATGCACTTCACGAATGTGATATTCAACCTTATGGACAATGCGGTTAAATATAAGAGGAATGATATAGAACTTGAACTGAAGGTTTCCACTTGGAATGAGGGCAAGAAACTGTGCATTTCGGTGCAGGATAATGGTATCGGCATTAAGAAGGATGACTTGAAAAAGATTTTCGAGAAGTTCTATCGGGTACACACCGGTAATCTGCATGATGTGAAGGGCTTCGGACTGGGGCTTGCATACGTGAAGAAAATCATCATCAATCATAAAGGTACTATACATGCGGAAAGTGAATTAGGCATTGGTACGAAGTTCATTATAAAGCTTCCGTTGATGGATGACTGAGAATTAGAAAATGAAATTATTATAAACTTTAAAAAGAAACTATTATGGACGAGAAATTTGAAGATGTTCGCATTCTTCTTTGTGAAGACGACGAGAATTTAGGTATGTTGCTCAGAGAATATCTTGAAGCAAAAGGATATAAGGCTGAATTGTGTGTTGACGGCGAAGAGGGCTATAACGCTTTCCGTGACGGTATGTTTGATCTTTGCATACTTGATGTCATGATGCCTAAGATGGACGGTTTCACTCTTGCTGCAAAGATTCGTGAAATGAATTCTGATGTTCCTTTCATGTTCCTTACTGCAAAGACATTGAAGGACGACATAAGAGAAGGATTTGAGATTGGAGCTGATGATTACATCACAAAGCCTTTCTCTATGGAAGAAGTGGTGTTCCGTATTGAAGCTATTTTGCGTCGTGTACGTGGTAAGAAGAACAAGGACGTTACGATGCATCAGATTGGTAAGTTTACCTTTGATACTCAGAAGCAGATTCTGTCAATTGGCGACCAGCAGACAAAACTGACAACCAAGGAAGCAGAGTTGCTCACCCTTCTCAGCACAAAGGCAAACGAGTTGTTGCAGCGTGACTATGCGTTGAAGACAATATGGATTGATGACAACTATTTCAATGCACGCAGCATGGATGTGTATATCACAAAATTGCGTAAGCATCTTAAGGCAGACCCGGATGTGGAGATTCTCAATGTTCACGGAAAGGGGTATAAATTGGTTATCTCTGAAAGCAATTGATAAATTCCGGTTTGTCTGTTGACTGAACAAGAGAGGCGAATGCTTGATTCATAGTTGGTGAATCTTTGCATTTGCTTCTCTTTTTTGTATGGCATGGATTCAACAGATAAATGCAAAATGGAGAGACGAAAGTGAAGAAAATGTGTGATGAAAGTTCTTCCTTCTTGATTTATGTCATGAAAATATGTAAAAGCTTGATGTTCTCGCACACAACGTTTGCAATATATCATAAAACCCCTACCTTTGCATCGTGTTTTTCATAGTATTAGATTTAAGGTTAACAAAGGTTGGGGTAAGGCGTTACCCCTTTTTTTATGTCCTTAACTTTCTAATGCAATTGTTTCAGACCGACAGACTCTTCGGATAGACGAGAAAGAGAACTTGTTTTCGCGGTGAAGAGTGTGTGGCGAATCTGTATAGATTCAAGTGACGAGTCTGTGGCTCTTTCTCTGCTTTTTTTGATTTTCAATATACTAAAGAATGATATTTTGCGTTTTTCTTATATAATAAGGACTGAAAAAGAGGTGTTGCTTATGGATAATTCTACAAAAGAGAAGAAACAAAAAGAAAAAGTGAAGATTGTAGTGATGAAAAGAAATCTACATGCAAGAAAAGACACTTTGTTTTTCTTACGTATGTTGGCGAGGGCATATATGCCGGTGCAGCTTTGAGTTTGGCATTACACTTTTCATGGATTCATATTTTCCTGTATTCAAGCACGTTTCAGTTGTGCCATCATTGTAATACTGTACATTCTTTTGGTATGAAAGATTGTTTGAATACCGGACAGAACTGAGATTGTATTAGTTTATTTATTGTTTTGACTGATGTATCTTGATGTTAAATACATTGGTCATAAGTATTTTGACTCTTTATTCTTTGGATACACAATCTTTACTTCGTGTTCTCGCTTCGAATCCTCAAGTGAGAGCACTTACAGCAATTATTACGAAAAAAAGTCCGCGCCATATCGTGCTTGACGGACTGTGTGCATCTGCTGCACCACTTATGTTTGCTGCCTTAGCATCGTCTGCTAAAAAAACATTGCCTCTGATGCTTTTCCTGCTTGATGATATGGACGAGGCGGGATATTTCTATCATGATTTGACGCAGATGCTTGGGACTGACAAGGTTCTGTTTTTCCCTTCCACCTATCGCAGAGCCATAAAGTACAATCAGAAAGATGCCGCAAACGGTATTTTGCGTACAGAAGTGCTCAGTCGGCTTTCCGAACAGAACAGTTCGCTGCTGTTCATTGTCACCTATCCGGAAGCAATGGCGGAGAAAGTGGTTTCTAAACATGAGCTTGCCGACAATACCTTGAAGATTGCGGTGGGAGCTTCTGTGGATATTTGTCTGTTGGAGAAGAAATTGCTCGAATTAGGTTTTTCCCGGACAGATTATGTGTATGAGCCGGGGCAATTTGCTGTCCGAGGCTCTATTGTGGATATATATTCTTTTGCTTCCGAATATCCGTACAGAATAGATTTCTTCGGTGATGATGTTGACAGCATACGGACTTTTGACGTACAGTCGCAATTGTCTCAGGAACGTGTGGAGACAATGACCGTAGTGCCGGAAATGGATGGTGTGGATGTGGAATACATATCCTTCACCGATTTCCTGCCGGAAAACTGTGTCGTGGTGGCGAAGAACATCGGATTTGTTTGCGATAAAGTTGCCCAAATTTATGATGAGGGCTTTTCGGCTCAGGCTCTGCTGGAGGAACATGCCGGACAAGAGAAGATGAAGCGAGAAAATGCTCGGCACGAATCTTCATTTACGGATGTGTATGATGGGACAGCCTCGTCTGCCGACACGATACGTCAGCATACGATTGTTTGTGGCGAAGATTTTACAGCCGGAATTTCCGCTTTCAGAAGAATTGATATCGGGCATGGAGCTTTGGCGGAGACCTCCGATGACAAGCAGTATGCGCTTGTCAAGTTCGATACGGTTGCGCAGCCGCTCTTCCATAAGAATTTCGATTTGGTGACATCTGAAATGAAAAAGCTTATATGCGAAGGATATAAAATCAATATATTGTCTGACAGCGACAAACAGATTGCGCGTCTGAAAGACATCTTCACCGATATGGCGCAGGCGGAATCGGAGAAAGCCCTTGCATCCGGTGTCCCGATGGAAATGATTGACTCGGGAGATGCCTCTATGCCGTTTACTCCTATACGTTTCGAACCTGTCTGCAAGGCTATCCATGAAGGATTTATCGACCGCACGCTGCATCAATGCTTCTTCACAGACCATCAGATATTTGACCGTTTTCATAAGTACAATCTGAAGAGCGACAAGGCGCGCAAAGGCAAGGTGGCACTTACGCTCAAGGAAATCAGCCAGTTTGAACCGGGCGATTATGTGGTACACATGGATCATGGGGTAGGACGTTTCGGCGGACTTGTACGAGTCCCTTCCCCTTCCGGTGTCATGCAGGAAATGATAAAGATAACCTATCAGAATGAAGATACGGTATATGTTTCCATACATGCTCTCCATAAAGTCTCCAAATATAAGGGACGTGAGGGAGAGCCTCCGCGGCTGAACAAGCTTGGTACCGGAGCATGGGAGCGGATGAAAGACCGTGTCAAGACCAAAGTCAAGGATATAGCCCGCGATTTGATTCGGCTTTATGCACAGCGCAGACAGGAGAAAGGTTTTGCTTTCAGTCCGGATGGATACATGCAGCATGAGTTGGAGGCGAGCTTTCTCTATGAAGACACTCCCGACCAGTTGAAAGCTACCCATGACGTAAAGGCGGACATGGAGCGCGAGCGTCCGATGGATCGTCTCGTCTGTGGAGATGTGGGATTCGGAAAGACCGAAATTGCGGTCCGCGCAGCTTTCAAGGCGGCTGCAGACGGTAAACAGGTGGCAGTGCTTGTGCCTACCACGGTGCTGGCATATCAGCATTACAACACATTCTCGTCGCGACTGAAGGACTTCCCTGTGCGTGTCGATTATCTTAGCCGTGCACGTACAAGCAAAGAACAGAATGAGGTGCTGAAAGACCTTGCCGAAGGGAAGATAGAGATTATCGTGGGTACTCACAAGCTTATCGGAAAATCAGTGAAGTTCAAAGACCTGGGTCTCCTGATTATCGATGAAGAGCAGAAGTTCGGAGTTTCGGTAAAAGAAAAGCTGAGACAGATGAAAGTGAATGTAGATACGCTGACAATGACCGCCACTCCTATTCCTCGTACATTACAGTTCTCGCTGATGGGTGCACGCGATTTGTCCGTGATACAGACACCTCCTCCCAACCGCTATCCCATACAGACAGAGATACACACCTTCTCGGAAGAGGTGGTGGCTGAAGCCATAAATTTTGAATTGAGCCGTAATGGACAGGTCTTTTTTGTTAACAACAAGATAAGCAATCTTCCTCAGCTTGAAGCCATGATACACCGGGTAGTCCCCGATGCGCGTGTCTGTGTGGGGCATGGAAGCATGGATCCTAAAGAACTGGAGCAGGTGGTCTATGATTTCATGAACCATGACTATGACGTGATGCTTTCGACAACCATTGTGGAGAGTGGAATTGACGTGCCCAATGCAAATACAATCATCATCAATGCAGCTCACTACTATGGACTCAGTGACCTGCACCAGATGCGCGGACGTGTCGGGCGCGGCAATAAGAAAGCCTTTTGCTATCTGCTTGCGCCTCCATTGTCGTCGCTTCAGGATGATGCCCGTCGTCGTTTGCAGGCAATTGAAAATTTTTCCGATTTGGGTTCCGGATTGCATATTGCCATGCAGGATTTGGACATCCGTGGGGCTGGTAACATGCTTGGGGCAGAGCAGAGTGGGTTCATTGCTGACCTTGGTTATGAAACATACCAGAAAGTGTTGGCGGAAGCTGTGAAGGAATTGCGGGAAACCGAGTTCTCGGAACTTTACGAAGAGGATAATGTGGAGGATGGCAGACCTGCCGGCGAGAATTTTGTGGAGGAGACCGTAATAGAAAGCGATTTGCCCGCCTATTTCCCGGAAGAGTATGTTCCAAGCAGCGGAGAGCGCATGAGTCTTTATCGCGAGCTTGACAATCTTTCCGATGAGAGCCAGCTTGAGCGTTTCCGTATGAGGATGATTGACAGGTTCGGTGCTCTGCCTAAAGCAGGTGAAGAGTTGCTGTGCGTCATGCCGTTGAAATGGGCTGCACGGACTTTGGGCATTGAGAAAATCATTTTGAAGCAGGGGAGTATGATTCTCTTCCTTGTTTCCGATTTCAAAAGCAAGTATTATTTAAGCCGTGCCTTCGAGAAAGTCATCAATTATGCTTCACACCATCCGCGTGAATGTAAATTGCGGGATGGCGATAAGCGTTCCTTGCTTATTTCCGGAGTAGATACAGTGGCACGGGCAAATCAAATTCTTCAACTCATGGAGGTTGCCCAATAAAATCGCTTTATGTGAGAATGTCTTTTGACACTTCTTTTTTAGCTTTGAGTGGATGTATTCACAGATTCCTTTATTATATGAGTGGGAGTCTGTGAGTGCATCCACTTAAAGTTGAAAGAGGAGTCTGTTGAATACACCCACAAAAAACAGAAAAATACTTTTTCTTCATTTTGACAAATTGATTTTCATATAAGGATGAAAATTAACATTTGAAACATTTATTTACATTTGAGAAAATTAGTCCGTTTCTGCTAATGTGCTGCGAATCAACAAGATAACGCTTTGCAAAAAGACATCAGTTTTACCTTAAAAACTGGCATCTCCGATTGAAACAGTAAACATCTGATTCTCTGCGTGTTATCTTTTGAGATGCTTGATTCATGTCAATTTCTACTTCCCTTGCCCATTTTTGTACGGATTTTTGGGCAAATAGAGAAATTTACATCCATTAACAGAAAATTCTGAATGAACCGTTTTTAATTCCAGTCCCAAGAGTTTTTTCAGCGACAGCGCGCTGAAAATTTCTCCAATCTACTAAGCGGTTAAAATTGTAGCGCACAGCAAATAAAATTACAGTGCGCCGTGGCGGAAAAAACAGTGCGCTGAAAATTTGAAAACTTAGTACTTTTTTTCAAAGCCTCTTCGCCATAGATAAATAAATGTAAAAGAATTGTTCAAAAAAGAAACACTATTTCACATTTGGATGTTACTTTCAGAAATTTCAAAAATAAGCCCATTTTTCAACGAAACTTCCTCTCGCTCGAAAAAAGCCCGAAAAATCGCACTTTTTTCGATTTTGAATGTTAAAATTTTGAAGTGACAAAAAGATAGTAGAATATGCTGTTTTGGTTTCTATTTGTTTGTATTTATGTACTTTTTTTGACAACAAGTGTATTGCTGGAAAAGTACGTTTTTGGGAAATATACGAACACATTCGTTGTTTCAGGGGTAAAAAGAACATTCGGAAATCATGGTAGAAGAAAATAAAATCTTGGTTTTTGCTAAGTGTTTTTCCTTTCTTGTTCGTAATTTTAAGTATATTAGCTCGAATTTCAATGATAGTTTTAGACTATGGCTCACTGTTTGTAGTATAGGCTAAATCATCACGTAAGGAAAGTTAAAGATGGAAAAGCAAAGAAGAATAAACTAATAAATCTCATGATATGAAAACAAAGAAATTATTTCTTGTGGTTGCTATGCTTTTTGTGACTGCAATCAGTGCATTGGCACAGAGAGAATTTAAACACCCCGGTGGTATTCTTGGTGGTGCAGACCTTGAACGCATAAAGACTCATGTCAATGCTGGCGATGAGCCGTGGGCTTCGTGTTGGAAGGAACTTCAGGCAGACCGCTTGGCAAAAAGTACATGGACGGCTTCCCCGTCAGAAGAGATTGGAGGTGGTGGTACCAGACAGCGAGCTGCAGAGGACGGTTATGCGGCTATGCTCAATGCCATAGAGTGGCATGTAACAGGCAAGAAGGCTCATGCTGATTGTGCGTCAAAGATACTTACAGCATGGGGACACAAACTCAAGACGGCTTCTGCCGAATTGTTCCAATATCCGAGTCGTACCATGATTGCTGCTGCTGAAATGCTTCGCTATAGTGACGGCACATTCTATGAGGGATGGGCGGAAAATGACCGTGCCGTGTTTATGGATAAAGTGCGTACAGTCATGTATCCTTCGTGCCAGAGATTCTGTACATACCAGTACTCCCATCCTTCATGGTACACTCCGGCTGCGCTTGTCATTTTGTCAGCGGGAGTGTTGCTTGATGAGCCTGCCATGTATCAGGAAGGTTATGACCTTATGCTCAACACCGACCATTGGGGCACGATGTATGGTGGTTCGATAGATCCGAGTGGACAGATGCGTGAGATGGGACGTGACAATGTGCATGGCGGACTAACGCTTGGTGACATCACGCAGGCATGTCTTTGGGCATGGAATCAGGGTGATGATCTCTTTGCTGAAGGTGACAACCGTCTGCTGAAAGGTATGGAGTATTGGTGTCGCTACAACACGGGGCATACGGATACCCCGTTTGAACCTACAGACTGTAGCGGGCTTGACAATGCTACTGGTTACTCTTTCTTTTATATCTCTATGCACAACAATGGTTTCCGTTTGCGCCCGGACGCATGCAGTTTTGAGGCTGTTTACCATCATTATAAAGAAATAAAAGGTATGGACGCGGAGAAAGAGTTTCCATACCTCACTATTGCCGCTCGTCTTGCACGTCCCGATACCAGTAACCAGTTGCTTGGCTACGGCACATTGTTTTTCACAATTGATGCTGCATCCTCTCCTTACATGACGGAAAAGCCGCAGCAGCCAAAGGACTTCATTGCGAGAGACGGGTTTAACTGTGTATATCTTTCATGGAAACATCCGGAGAACGAAGACTCTCGCGGTTTTCGCATCTATCGTTCCACTGACGGCACATCATATTCTCTTTTGACGACAAGAGACTATTATACGTTGAATGAATATAAAGACACGGATGTTGAACCGGGGGCTACATATTATTATAAGGTGCAATTCATCAACAAGGCGGGATATAGTGACATGAGTGCTGTTGCCGTTGCTATACCACAGGAAGGCACTGATGCTCTGCCGAAAGGATGGGGCTATGCCGGAGTCAATTCTGTGGCTTCTGGCAGCGGACTTTTTACAGAAGTAATGGATTCCACGTTCATTGTTAACGGACTCGGTACTGACATTGGTGGTTCGTCGGACATGCACGGTTTTGTCTATAAGAAGATTGTTGGAAATGGAAGCATCACCGCTCGTCTCACCTCGACAGATGAGTCGTTCTATAAGGTCGGAATAATGATGCGCGGTTCGCTCACCGGCAATAGTCAGCGCATAGGACTTACCCTCGGGGAGGGTGGGTATCGTATGCTTCGTATGTGCGTGCGTAACACTACTGGTGGTGGCACTTCATGGATTAATGGTACCAATTACGGATATGCTCCTTTATGGATGCGCATGACACGTGAGGGGGATACATTCACCGCATTCGTAAGTCGTGACAGCATAACATGGCATACTATTGGTAGTACCACTATGACCATGCCAAAGACCTATTATGTCGGTTTGGCTTCTTGCAACGGTAAGGGTGCCGGTGGTACATATCAGGCTGTGTTCGATAATGTCAAGGTGACAGGTACTGTTGCCACACCAACTCGTGTGCCGGCTACACCCGCAGGATTAAAAGTGAAGCTTGCAGATTCGCTCAAAGCTACGCTTACATGGCGTACTGTTGCTGATGCCGACTCGTTTGTTGTCTATCGTTCCTTCGACTCTGAAAATTTCGATTCCATAGCTACAGTACGTGCCAACCATTATGATGATGTTGTTGCTCTGCCTGGCACATATTATTATAGTGTGGCAGCTTTTAATACTGTGGGCAAGAGTCAAACCTGTGCGGCGCAAGAAGTGGAACTTTATGAGATTAAGCAGCTGAAAGGTACAATTATAGGTACAGAAGGCTCTTGGAACAACAACTCATCGACAACAAAGACTGCTGCTATGGACGGCAGTCTCAATACCTTTTTCGATGCGAAAGAAGGCAGTGGCGCGTGGGTTGGATATGATATGGGTAGTGGCAAGAGTGCCGTTGTCACATACGTGATGTTTGCTCCGCGCAAAGGATATCCGCAGCGCATGGATGGCGGAAAATTTCAAGTGGCCACAAAGTCCGACTTCAGCGATGCCAAGACTATAGCTACCGTGCAGGGAAATCCTGCAGAGAATCGTCTCACTATGCTTGCCGCTCCATCGGGCGAAGCTTACCGTTATCTTCGTTATCTTTCTCCTGACAACGGTAACTGCAACGTGGCTGAGGTGCAGTTCTTCGGACGCTTGTTGGACGAAACCGGGACAGCTATCGACCGTGTTGTGGATTCTGTTGCTGTCGGAAAGATTTATAGTCTTGACGGATTGGAGGTCAACAATCCGGAAAAGGGAAAAATATATATTCAAAAAGGAAAGAAATTTGTGTGGAAATAATTATTGGCAAGCTGTGAGAATATTCTAAGAGGCTGTAAAAATAACTGCTTGTAGTTACAGGAAGATTCAGAAAGAACTTGGCTGTAATTACAAGCAGTTATTCTTTACAGCTTCTGATTATTCTTTAATGATTGTTTGTCTGAGGTGAACTTGTTGAATAATGAACTGCTTTTGAGCTTTTGGATAATTGTATTTGAGCCTGTTGGAAATTGTCAGATAGATTTTTATGTCTAATTTTGCAGTCAGAAATACAATCGGTAATATGACAACAGAACAAAATGATAATTCCAGTCCGATGAAGCTGATATTTAACTATAACAATGTGTTTTACAGCTTCTTCTATGATGACTTGAGCGGTTGCGTACATCGCTCCCGTGAGTATGCGCTCAATTATGTTTATTCGGGTGAGATGGTGTTGGACAATGGAGTGGAGAAGATTCATGTTCATAAAGGTGAATGTGTGTTTATTCCGAGAGATTATCGCATAACGATGTATAAGAAAACATATAATGGAGAACGCTATTGCGGCATATTCCTTATGTTTACGCGCGGTTTTCTTCGGGAAATGTACAGTAAGCTTTCACTGAATAAGGTTCAGGCAAAGACAAAGAAGCTGGATAATGGGGTGATAAAGCTGCCTAACACAGTGGAGCTTGCCAGTCTTTTTGCTTCGATGACTCCCTATTTTAATCCGGATGTGAAACCGAAGGATAATTTCATGGAGTTGAAGTTGCAGGAGGGGCTTATGGCTTTGCTGGCGATAGATGAAAGATTTGTGCCTACCATGTTTGATTTTAATGAACCGTGGAAAATAGATATACTCGGTTTCATGGAAGAAAACTTTATGTGTGATTTGACTATTGAAGAAATCGCACACTACACAGGGCGCAGTCTTGCCACTTTTAAGCGTGATTTCAAGAAGATAAGTGAACTTACACCAGAGAAATGGCTGATAAAGAAGAGGCTTGAAAAGGCATACGAACTTATGAAAACCGGCAGGAAGAAGGTGGTGGATGTGTATGCGGAGGTGGGTTTCCGCAATCCTTCTCATTTTTCGACAGCTTTTAAAAAGGAGTTCGGTGTGGCACCAACTGCTGTGATGAACTAAAAACGTACAGGATTTCTTGAATTTATTACGGAATCTCACTGTAATCGTGGCGGTGAGTGGACATCTTATAATTAACAGAATATAATATGAATGTAAAACAATTGTTGGTTGCAGGTATGTTAGGCTTGACAACGGTTGCTGCCGACTTGAATGCTTTTAATCAGAAAGAAAACAAGAATAGTATGGAAAATTTGACACTGACAAAAGAATGGGACAAGACTTTCCCGAAAAGTGATAAGGTTGATCACAGTAAGGTCACATTCGTGAATCGTTATGGCATCACTCTTGCTGCCGACATGTATAAGCCTAAAGGAACGGAGGGGAAGCTTCCGGCAATTGCGGTCTGCGGACCTTTCGGAGCTGTGAAAGAACAGGCGGCTGGACTTTATGCTCAGGAAATGGCGGAAAGAGGTTTTCTGACAATTGCTTTTGACCCTTCGTTTACGGGGGAAAGTGGAGGTATGCCACGCTACATGACTTCTCCCGATATTAATACAGAGGATTTCTGTGCGGCTGTTGACTTTCTTGTCACCAATCCGGATGTAGATTCTGAGAAAGTGGGCATTATCGGTATCTGTGGTTGGGGCGGTATCGCAATCAATGCAGCGGCATCCGATCCGCGTATCAAGGCAACGCTTGCTTCTACCATGTACGATATGAGTAGGGTGAGTGCCAACGGATATTTTGATGCAGACGATAATGTGGAAGCACGCAACGCTCTTCGAGAACAATTGTCGGCACAGCGTACTGAAGACTACCGTAATGGTACACCAAAACTTGGTGGCGGTGTACCGGATGTTCTGCCGGAAGATGCGCCGAAGTTCCTTCGTGATTACTACGACTATTATAAGACTGAGCGAGGTTATCATCCTCGGTCGCTCAATTCAAATGGAGGACGTAATGCCACATCAAGTATTCCGTGGATAAACTTTCCGTTGATGAGCCGTGCCGGAGAGATAGAGAATGCAGTGATGATATTGCATGGAGAAAAAGCGCATTCGTTCTATTTCGGGAGTGATGCTTACAAGAAACTGACCGTCACACCGGGCAAGGAGAACAACAAGGTGTTCATGGTGATTCCCGGTGCAAGCCATACAGAACTTTATGACCGGATGGATGTCATTCCGTTTGAGGCTATAGAAAAGTTCTTCGAGGAGAATCTGTAAGTTTGAATGTAAAAGTTGCTTGAACCTTATTTATCCACAATTCTGATAGATAAGGTTCAAGCAGGATTCAAATCGTTGAATGTTTTGTGTCCTTTGACATAAAATTGCCATAGAATTGAATAGTTTTTTCTCTCGGGGATATGTTTTGTTTTGCAGCGTGAAAGATTTCGCGCTCTGTCGTCTGCAAAGTTTTTCTTGATTTGTTCAAATTCTTCTCTTGCGCGCCATACAGCTTTGAAATTACCGGTTTCACCTTTTAGAAGAAATACGAATGCAGCAAGCATGTCAAGCCAGTATTTGGTGCGTATCACTGTGTGCAGTTCTTTTTCCGGTAGGTTCTTGTAGAGCATGAGCAAGTTGTTCCTGAAATTGAGAAATGTCTTCCGTGGATTTTCTTTGCCAAGCGTGGCTCCGCCAAGATGGTAGGCTGTACTTTGAGGGATGCAGACAATGGATTTGCCCAGTGTGCGTATGCGCCAGCACAAGTCTATCTCTTCCATGTGTGCGAAGAAGCGTCCGTCCAAACCTCCTGCATACCAGTAGTCTTCAGCTCTTACGAAAAGTGCGGCGCCGGTTGCCCATAAAAGTGGGACGGTATCATCGTATTGCCCTTTGTCTTTCTCCACCACATGGAATATTCTGCCCCGACAAAACGGATAACCGTATTTGTCGATGAATCCGCCTGCTCCCCCTGCATATTCAAATTCTTCAGGATGTTTCAGTGACAATAGTTTAGGTTGGCAAGCACCGGTCTGAGGATGCCTGTCCATATATTCAATCATGGGCTTGACCCATTCCTTTTGTCTTATTTCCACGTCCGAATTGAGAAGCAGATAATATTCCGCTTCCACGTTTTCCAGTGCGCGGTTATATCCGTCAGCGAAACCGTAATTGCGGTCGAGCACAATAGTTCTTATGTCCGGAAAGTTCTGATGTAACATTTTTACGGAGCCATCCGTGGAATCATTGTCTGCCACGATGACCTCCACACCTTCCATCTTTGAACATTCTATCACGGATGGCAGGTATTTCTGCATCATTTCTTTTCCGTTCCAGTTAAGTATAACAATAGCTAATTTGAGCATATTATGGTATGAATGTGTCCATGTGTAACAACATGGGGCGAACACGTGTGTCCGCCCCTATGCCGATTTGATATGTTAATTTGACATATCTTGTTTTATGTCTTAACAGAAATCCCCTGAATTAGAGATTAGGGTTGATTTCGCTCCACTTTGCAATTTCCGGAACAATGTTGAGTGTAACAAGTTCGTCACGCATTTTGCAAAGGTGTGCATAACTTGCATCGAGTTTTGCTACTTCATCCTCTGTACCTACAGGAACATTGTAGTGGCAACCGTCAGCATCGAGAGTGGTGTCCATAGCCATCATGATGTGGTTGTACTTGCCTGTGTTTACGTATGTACCTGCTGGCCAACGGAACTTCTCACCGCCCATTGCTGAACGAATCATTTCTACAGAAAGGTATGAAGGACTCTGGAATGAGCTGCGTCCGCGAAGTTCGATGATTTTTGCACCGCCCTTAGTCACGTCAACCTTCATCTGTTCCCACTCTTCTGCAGAGAACTCAGCTGTACCGATGAGGTCATTGAGAGGCTTGCCGGCAATCTTTACAGCACTTCCGAATACAGCCATCTGCTCACCGTGACCGCCGTAAGTAGCACATCCGGTAACTTCGCTCTGCATTACACCGAACTTCTTTGCCAGTGCACTCTGCAAACGAGTAGAGTCGAGAGCTGCAAGAGTTGTAACCTGTGATGGTTTCAAACCTGAATAAAGGAGTGTCACAAGACCTGTGAGGTCTGCCGGGTTGAAGATGATAACCACATGCTTAACGTCAGGACAGTAAGTCTTGATGTTCTTTCCGAGCTGCTCTGCAATTTCGCAGTTGCCCTTGAGAAGGTCTTCACGAGTCATGCCAGCCTTACGTGGAGCACCTCCTGAAGAGATGATATACTTAGCATCCTTGAATGCTTCAGCCACGTCTGTAGTAGCTGTGATGTTTACATCGCCGAAACCGCTCTGGCGCATTTCTTCTGCTACTCCTTCCGGAGAGAATACGTCGTAGAGGCAGATGTTTGAAGTAAGACCCATCATGAGGGCTGTCTGTACCATGTTAGAGCCAATCATACCTGCTGCTCCAACAATCACGAGCTTGTCGCTTGTCAAGAATCCCATAATTCTATTTTTTTTATGATTAAACAATAAATTCTGTATCTGCAATGACGTCGGTGGACGTATTGAATTATGCAAATATAGGGTTTTCATTGTTTATTAACAATTCTCTATTCGTTTTTTTCTTTGAAAGACTTTTTGCTGTGGTAAAAAAGCTTGTTTTGTTAAATGCGTTGCTCAACGTATGAAACAAAAAGCGTATATTTGTCCATGTCAAGAAATGAACTAAAAATGTAATAAGTATGAATAAAACAAATATCAAACTTGCCGCTTTAAGGCAGGTTATGGAGCGGGAAGGAGTGTGTGCTTTCATCACTCCAAGTACAGACCCTCATTCGGGCGAATATGTGCCGGACAGATGGAAGTCGAGAGAATGGATTTCCGGATTCACAGGTTCTGCCGGTACGGCTGTCGTCACTCTTGACCGGGCTGCTCTGTGGACGGATTCAAGGTATTTCCTTCAGGCTTCACAACAGATTACGGGCACCGATTTTGTTCTGATGAGAGAGAAAATAGAAGGAACCCCGAGTGTGTCACAATGGCTTGGCGATGTATTGCATGAGGGCGATGTTGTGGCTGTAGATGGAACGGTGAATACGGTTGTGCAGATTGAAGAATTGGAAAACGAACTTCGCAGATATGGAATCAATTTGAGGACTGATATTGATCCTTATCCGGAGATCTGGACTGACCGTCCTTTGATTCCTTCCGATAAGGTCTTCATGCAGCCGCTGGAATATGCAGGAGAGTCTGCTCATGAGAAGATAGGGCGCATCCGTGAGGTGTGCCGAATGCAGGGTGCAGACGCTGTACTCGTGTCTATGCTTGATGAAGTGGCATGGACACTGAACCTTAGAGGTTCCGATATAGAATACAACCCTGTTTTTGTCTCCTATCTGCTGGTTTCTCAAGACAGTGCTGTGCTCTATATAAATAAGGAGAAAGTTTCTGCCGAGGTTGCCGGCTATCTTGTCCGTGAGGGAGTAGATGTGAAACCGTACGAATGTTTGTTTGAAGATTTGAAGGCTTCTCCTCTAAAAGTGATGATGCAGCCGGACAAGACAAACTATGCAGTATATACTTCGTGTCCGAATGTACTCAGAGCCGAATGTCCTGTCACGATGATGAAAATCATGAAGAACGAAACTGAGATCCGCGGCTACCATAGTGCCATGATTAAGGATGGAATTGCTATGGTGAAGTGGATGAAGTGGGCTGTTGAGGCTGTTCGCAACGGTGGACAGACAGAGTTGTCTTTGTCAAGGAAACTGTATGAGTTGCGTGCCGAGCAACCGCTTTTCAAAGGTGTCAGTTTTGAGAGTATCATGGGATACGCTGCGCACGGAGCAATTGTACATTATGAACCTACGGAGGAGACAGATATTCCGGTTGAACCGCGCGGCTTGCTGCTGATAGATTCCGGAGGACAATATTTGGATGGCACTACGGACATCACCCGTACAGTTCCGCTTGGCGAATTGACTGCGGAAGAGCGACGTGACTATACTCTTGTGCTTCGCGGATTTATCAATCTTGGTCGTGCGGTCTTTCCTCACGGCACATACGGCACTCAGCTCGATGCGCTTGCCCGTGCGCCGATGTGGCAGTATGGTATCAACTATCTGCACGGCACGGGGCATGGTGTCGGTTCTTTCATGAACGTACACGAAGGTCCTCACCAGTTCCGTATGAATTATATGCCCACTCCACTTCTGCCCGGAATGACCATCACGGACGAACCGGGTATCTACATTGCTGGCAGTCATGGTGTGCGCCATGAGAACACCATGCTTGTGGTGCCTGCCGATTTCAGTCGCTATGGACAGGATGGTAACGAAGGACTGACTTTTGGTCCTTACTATCAGTTTGAACATCTTACCCTTTGTCCGATATTCACTTCACCTATTGTCAAGGAAATGATGCAGCCGGAGGAGATAGATTGGTTCAATGCTTACCAGAAGATGGTGTATGAGAAACTTGCTCCGCATCTTGATTCCGTACATAGGGAGTGGCTTGAAGAAGTGACAAGAGAGATTTGATGAATTATTTTGGAATAAAATTGTTTGAAAACAGAATACGATGGCTTTGATAAAAACGGTATGCGGTCTGACTCCGAAATGGGGCAAAGACTGTTATTTCTCAGAGAATGCAACAATTGTCGGTGATGTGACAATGGGAGACCATTGCACAGTGTGGTTCAATGCAGTGGTGCGCGGCGATGTGAATTACATAAAGATTGGTAATCGTGTGAATATTCAAGACGGCTCCTGTCTGCATACACTGTACAAGAAAGCGGCAATAGAGATTGGCGATGATGTGACTATCGGACACAATGTGACCTTGCACGGCTGTACAGTCAAGAACTGTGCTTTAATAGGTATGGGAGCTACGATACTCGATGACGCTGTGGTGGGTGAAGGAGCAATAGTGGCTGCCGGTGCGCTTGTGCTGAAGGGAACTCAAATCGGCAACGGAGAATTGTGGGGCGGTGTTCCTGCCAAATTCATCAAGAAAGTTGATCCGGAGCAGGCAAAAGAACTGAATCAAGGGATTGCAGCCCACTATCTGATGTATGCGGACTGGTACAAGGAAGCGGACGAAGATATGTAATAAGGAAACAGATCATAAAAAGAGCCGGATTCTCATCCCAAAGATATAAGATGAGAATCCGGCTCTTTTTATGACCTGTTTTTCTTTAACCGAATATGGCTTGGAAACATTTGTCAGCAGCACCCGCATTGTGGCTGATGTATTCTCCGGCTTTCTTGCCGGCTTCCTTCAATGATTGCGGATTGGTTGCGAACCCGTCCATCAGAGCGGCAAAAGAGCTGCTGTCTGTATATTCAAATGAGCCGCCGCACTTCAGCAGATGCTGCGCCTCCCGAAATTTCTTGTTGTTAGGTCCGAACACAACCGGTATGCCATATACGGCAGCTTCCGGCACATTATGTATGCCTACACCGAACCCTCCGCCTACAAGTGCGATTTCACCATAACGGTAGATGCTTGACAGTTTTCCGAAACAATCCACTATCAGTACTTCCGCCTCTTTCAATAACGAATCGCGTGTGAATTTGTCGCCCTGATAATGTTCCATTTCCGTATATCGCACCACTTTGCGCCCTTCGAGCAGCGAATAAATTTCCGTCAGATGATGTTCGCTGATAACATGGGGCGCAATGATGAGCTTCCATTCCTTGTGTTGGTTGAAATAAGGTATGTAGATTTGTTCATCCGGTTGCCAGCTGCTTCCGGCAATAAACGTCTGTCTGCCGCTCTTGAAAGTTTCTACAAGTGGCAGCGGAGCAGCCTGATTACGTATGTCGAGCACTCTGTCGAAACGCGTGTCTCCCACGACGGTGACATTCTTTATGCCGTGTTGCTGCAACAACTCTTTCGAAGTCTCGTTCTGTACGAACAGATGAGTGAAGTTACGGAGAACATCAGGGGAACCATACCATTTGAAGAAATGCTGCTGTGGACGGAAAATGCTTGATACGCTGTAAAGCTTTACTCTGCGTCTGTGCATGGAGTAAAGATAGTTGTGCCAGAATTCATATTTGATGAACACGGCTATCTCCGGATGGGCGAGTCGCAAAAAGCTTGCCACATTTCCCGGTGTATCGAATGGCATGTAGCATATCACATCCGCACCTTCATAGTTCTTTCTCACTTCATATCCGGAAGGAGAGAAAAATGTCAGCAGGATTTTATATTCGGGATGGGTCTTTCGCAGACGTTCCATCAGCGGTCTTCCCTGTTCAAACTCTCCGAGGGACGCTGCATGAAACCATACGATGCGGTCTGTACTCTTTATGTTTTTGCGAAGTATGCCGAATGAACGTACCTGCCCCTTGATTAGAGTACGTATTTTCTTATTGAATATGGCGGCAATGAGTGCACAGAGCGCATATATATATAAGGCAAAGCTATAGAGAATATTCATTTTTTCAGAAATGACAACATGAAATTAATGAAGAATTACACCTTATTTAGAGTCAAGAATTAAGTCTTTTCCAACTTAACCCTTGACTCTTTTGGGGGATTCTTTATTTAATTCAGTTGTTCGATAGCAGATTTTATTCTCTTTATAGTTTCTTCTTTGCCGAGGAATGCAGAAAGTTCATACATGTCAGGTCCTTGACCTGTTCCCACAAGGCACACGCGCCATGCGTTCCAAGGTTTCTTGCCTGTAGCCTCCGCCCATGAATCTATGGCATTACGCTGACTCTCCACAGAAAAATCGTCGAGCGACTGAAGTATGCCTGCAAGCTCTTCCATGTCGGCAGCAGCTGTCTCTTTCCAGTTTTTGCGCACGAACTTGTCTTCTTTGTCATACGCTTTCGGTGCTGTGAAGAAGAAACTGCACAAAGGCCAGAGGTCGCTTACAAAACTTACGTTTCTTTTCTTCTTGTTTCCGTCGTTATCAACATATTCCACCACCTTCTGCTTCATCATGCCGACGACGGCAGCTTCCTGTTCAGCTGTCGCCTCAATGCCGTTCTGGCGGAGCACTTTGTCAAATTCAGGAACCCACTCCGAGTTGTCTTTCTGAAGAAGATATTGATGGTTGAACCATATTCCTTTCACATAGTCGAAACGTGCACCGCTTTTTGAACACTTAGACAGGTCGAACAGGCGGATTAGTTCGTCCATAGACATCACCTCCTGATCGTTTCCCGGGTTCCAACCCAACAGGGCGAGGAAATTGACCACAGCTTCCGGCAGATAACCTTTTTCGCGATAGCCCGATGATACCTCACCGGTCTTAGGGTCATGCCATTCGAGAGGGAAGACTGGGAAACCGAGCTTGTCGCCATCGCGCTTCGACAATTTGCCGTTGCCCACAGGCTTGAGCAGAAGCGGAAGATGTGCGAAACGCGGCATGGTGTCTGCCCATCCGAAAGCCTCGTAAAGCAATACATGGAGCGGAGCCGAAGGCAACCATTCCTCACCACGTATGACATGTGTTACCTCCATCAAGTGGTCATCCACGATGTTGGCGAGATGATAGGTCGGAAGCTCATCGGCACTTTTATACAGCACCTTGTCGTCCAAGATGGATGAATTGATGTTGACATCGCCTCGTATGAGGTCGTCAACATGCACATCGCGTCCCGGTTCGATTTTGAATCTGACCACGTATTGGCAGCCTTCAGCCAGCATACGCTCAACCTCTTCCTTTGGCAGGGTGAGCGAATTGCGCATCATGCCTCGTGTCTTTGCGTCATACTGGAAATTCTCTATCTCGTTTCTTTTGGCATCAAGTTCCTCCGGAGTGTCAAAAGCCATGTATGCTTTTCCTGCATCGAGCAGCTGCTTTACATATTTCTTGTATATATCCTTGCGTTCACTCTGGCGATAAGGGCCGTAGTTGCCGCCGAATGAGACACCCTCATCGAATTTTATTCCGAGCCATTTGAATGACTCTATTATATATTCTTCTGCTCCCGGGACAAAGCGGTTGGAATCGGTGTCCTCGATGCGGAATATCAAATCACCGCCGTTTTGCTTGGCAAACAGATAATTATATAGTGCCGTGCGTACACCTCCTATATGCAGCGGACCTGTAGGACTTGGCGCGAAACGCACCCTCACCTTTCTTTCTGTCATGGTCTGAATCTCTTTCTTTAATGATTGTTTATTTTTTCAGTTGCAAAAATAAGTCTTTTTTATTAAAGAAACAAAAATGTAAGCGCGTAAGGTCATGAGGCGCATGGTTTTGCAGACATAACTGTGGCTGTTTCTGAATGTACAACTTGGAAGTCTGCTGTTTGGCTGTATGGCTTTTCTTACAGCTTTACCACTTCAAGACGTTCCGGAAACCATTTGTCGAGAATTTCATCTGCCTTTCTTTCCATCTCAGGGGTGATGTGTTTGCACACTTTCTTATATGCCACGGTCAAAGATATTGCCTCGTCTATCCATCCTATCAATGGCAGTCGGCGGGCTGAAACGACATCAACCGGCAGAATCAGATAGGAAATGGCTGACAGAATGAACAGTTTGTCGGAGCGTGGAGTGTCCGGATCCGTCATCACATAAAACAGAAGAAGCAGTGGACGTGCGCCCATGCGTCCGGCTTTTTGGGCATATTCGCCTATCCTGTAACGTAATGCCTGATAATCTACAATTGCTTTCTTGTTCATAATTATATTCTGGTTTTAGGGTTTCATTATAAAAGAGGATTAGGAATGAAAAAACATAACATGGAAGGAATGTATTTTTCTTTTTTTTGATTTGTAGTCACATTCCCTAACAATAATAACGGTTGACAGGTGGAAGATGTTGTTCTGATTTTGATATAAATGTAGATTGGACATAGTGCTGAGGACTTTGGTTCTGCCGTGTGAATAGTAGGTAATTACAGTCTCATAACAAAAAAATTGATATGACTTTTAGAACAGTCTTGCAAATGTGACATAATGGTAGTGAAAACGACATATAAGTGTTCACTTGGTTGTTATTGGACTAAAATCTTGCCCTTTTGATTTTGCCAAATGTTAAAAATCCAAGCCCTCTGGAACGCTCCAAAATGAAGCTCGCCGAACTTTTCTCGAAGAACGGGGATTCTACGCGCATTTCGTAAAGCGTCTGTGAATTGTAAAATAGTGTTTCGTTTTGGAGCGGTTCTTTTACATTTGTTTATCTTCGGCGAAGAGTTCCTGAAAAAAAACTACTAAGTTTTCAAATTTCCAGCGTACTGTTTTTTTCTTCACAGCGCACTGCAATTTTATTTGCAGCGCACTGGAATTTCTCTCACTGTGCGCTGAAAAAATAAAAACAGCGCGCTGCAAAGATAAAAACAGTAGGAAGTGGGAATAAAGACAGTTTACTTCAGTCGAAATGTTAAGAAGTGTATAAAATTCCACTTTAGAAGAGTGTCTGGACAAAAACTGAAAAACGAGTGGATTTGAAGTGGAGTTTGAGGGTAAAAACGGCTGATTTTATCATAATATATTCATAATCAATAGATTATCAGAATATGTAAAACTCTCAAAAATTTGCGTCCGACATGCTTTTTTGAATCGTTTGATGAATTTTGTATTTTATTGATTATCAACCTGTTATCTTTGAACTAAAAATTCCATCTTTTCGTTCTCAACAAAAAAACGCTCCAAATGTTAAATTTTCATTTGGAGCGAAAATATCATTTTGTCAAAATGAAAAATGGTCTTTTGGTATGCTTTTGTCGTTTTTAAGGTAGGTGTGTTCAATGTATGTTAAGTGGGGGTACTTGTTGAATACACCCACAGCTTCTTGCTATTCAGAGATAAATTCGCCTTTTAGAGCATCGCCCTTGTCATTGAATCCACCAAGTTTCATGCAGACAATACGATTGTCGAGACCGGGAGTGTTCGGTATCTCCACACGGATATAGTTGTCGGTAAATCCATGCATAGGCTTCGATTTGGAAGCCGTATGCTCAAAAAGTACGGGGCGGACAGTACCTATATGCGCTGCATAGAAGTCGTGTGTCTTCTTTTCTGACAAGGCAAGGAGACGCTGACTGCGTTCATGTTTTGTTTCCTGACTGACCACATAGGGAATTTCGAGAGCCTTGGTTCCGGGACGCTCGGAATAGCTGAAAACATGAAGCTGAGTGATGTCAAGTTGTTCGATAAAACGGTATGCCTCCTCAAAGAAGTCGTCCTTCTCACCGCGTGTGCCTACAATCACATCGACCCCGATAAAGGCATGGGGCATGAGCTGCTTTATCTTTTTAATCTTGTCGGCAAACAGATGAGTGTCGTAGCGGCGGTGCATAAGTTTCAGTACATCATCGGAACCACTTTGCAGAGGAATATGGAAATGGGGCATGAATGAGCGGGAACGAGACACGTATTCTATGATTTCATCGGTGAGAAGATTAGGTTCTATGGATGAAATTCTGTATCGCTCGATGCCGTTGACCGCATCCAGTGCTTTTACCAAATCGGTGAATGTTTCGCCTGTAGTGCGTCCGAAATCCCCGATGTTTACTCCTGTAATGACAATTTCTTTGCCTCCTTCAGCTGCGACACCGCGGGCTTGTTCCACCAAAGAGGCGATGCTTCCGTTGCGGCTGCGTCCCCGGGCGATGGGGATGGTGCAATATGTGCAGTAGTAGTTGCATCCGTCCTGCACTTTCAGGAAATAGCGCGTGCGGTCTCCGCGTGAGCACGAAGGGGCAAAGGAGCGAATGTCAGCTGTTTTTACGGTGATTGCCGAGCGACATTCCTTCTCTGTCATTTTTTGTATGATATATTGTATGATTTCTCCTTTTTGTTCTGCTCCAAGTACAAGATCGACACCCGGTATGTCTGCTATCTGTGTGGGTTTGAGCTGTGCGTAGCATCCTGTTACCACTACAAAGGCTCCCGGATGTGACTTTATCATTCTGTGGATGGCTTGGCGACATTTGTGGTCGGCAACTTCAGTCACGGAACAGGTGTTGATAACGCAGATGTCTGCTGTCTCTCCTTTTTCTGCTTTGGTCACTCCGTGATTGGCAAGCAATAGTCCGATGGTGGATGTCTCGGCAAAGTTAAGTTTGCAGCCGAGGGTGAAAAATGCGGCTTTTTTACCTTGAAGAATACTTGTATCTATCATTGATAGTTTGATAATTGGGGGCAGAAAGTGCCGTTGATAAAAGTTCAGTCTGCAAAATTATTGAGAATTGTTGACATACAAAAGGATAAATTTCCATTCTTGCGTTTTTTTCCTAACTTTGTTACAAAAGATGGGGAAGGGGTTTGCTATAGATGATAAGGTTGTACAAATGTTTTGTCGGATATATCAAGGTGGTGTTTTTGGCTTTTTCCAAAAAGGTCACGCACTGCGTGACAAATTGGGATGGATATATTAATATGCTTTGTTTAGAGTGCAAAATGAGGTGGTAATGAAGATGTTGCCCAGAGAAATATGTTGCTGTAAAAGATTGAATAGTTATGAAGAAATTTTCATTCTTGTCTTTTTTCTCTAACTTTGTTGCATGAAAAAGATTTTATTTTTATCGGCTGTTGCCGTTTCGCTTATTGCAGGTGCACAGGAGAGAACTGTGGAGGTGACTGTTTCCAACCGATGGAAGCATTCCAAGATGGATGAGCCTGTTGTGTTGAAACTTTCAGAACTGAAGAAACTGAAGTTTGATGTCAATTCTGCTGTGGTAACGCTTAATGGACAAGAAGTTCCGTGCCAGCTTGATGATATGGACGGTGATTCTCATGCAGATGAACTGGTGTTTCTGGCAGATGTAGCAGCGGGTGAAACATTAAAATATAATGTGACACTTTCTGCATCCGGTCGGCAGAAGGATTATGCAGCGCGTGTATATGCAGATATGATGCTTGATGATAAAAAAGCAAAGCATCCGTTTATTACTTGTATTGAGACTCCCGGGAGTAGCTACATTTACAGTGATTTGTATCATCATGGAGCTGCTTTTGAATCGGAACTTACTGGCTATAGGATTTATTTTGATAAGCGACAGAACATTGACCTTTATGGCAAATGTGTGCGTCGGCTTGAACTTGCGGAGACCTGTTTTTACACTACAGCCGCACAGAAGGCAGCCGGATATGGTAATGATGTGCTTTGGGCTGGCAATAGTGTCGGGTGTGGTACTTTGAAGTTGTGGGATGGAAACAAACCTGCTGATTTTGAAAAATTGAAGACCAGAGGACAGCGTATTGTAGCGGCAGGGCCTTTGCGCACTGTGGTAGAGGTGAAAGATATGGGTGTAGAGGTTTCCGGTGGTGATGTGGTCAATATGAAACAGTATTATGTTCTGTATGCCGGTCATCGTGAATGTGAAGTGAACGTGGTGCTTGATGCTCCTGCCAAGGGGAATATTTTTTGTACTGGGGTTCAGAAAGTAGGCAAGTCGGCAGAAGGAATGACGAGAAATGACGGAGTGGCAGCATCGTGGGGATGCGATTATCCTGATATGGGAAACAAGGATTTGTTTCCGCCGGAAGCTGTAGGACTTGCTGTTTATGTGCCTACGGAATATATCGGATGTCAGCTTACTGATGAACTGAATTATCTTTATGTCATAGATAATGCGGGAGGTACATCTTTCAAATACTATGTGACATTCTGTGCCGACAAGGAAAAGGAGGGATTCCATTCTGCGAATGAATGGTTCTCGTCTCTTGATTTGTGGAAAGAGATGTTGCAGAATCCTGTTGATATAAAGGTCAAATAAGTTGTTGGATGTAATGGAAAAAGGAGGTGAAGTTCTTGAACGAATATATGTGTTCATGTAGCTTCACCTCCTTTGTCTTTATTCACAAAGAATACAATATGTGTCGGCAGTCTTGCCGTGGAGATATTTCAATTTATGCTTTTCTGTATTTTTCTTCTATGCTTGAGTTTATGATGTCGAAAACTTCTTGCATGAATACCTTGGTTGGCTTGCCTTTGCGCTCTTCCACTGTAATCGGTTTGTGTATTTTTAGTGAGATTGTTCCGGGAGAAACTGATTTTGCTTTACGTGAGAATACATCAAAAGAACCGTTGATGGTCAGTGGGACGATGGGCAATCCGATTTCATTTGCCAGCATGAATGCCCCTCTCTTGAAAGTTCCCATTTCTCCGGTATAGGTGCGTGTGCCTTCCGGAAATATCACCATAGACATTCCGCCGCGAAGTGTTTCCTGTGCTTGGAGTACTGTGCGTTGGATGGACGAAAGGGAGTCGCCGACATATATATGTTTGGATTTTGCACATGCGTATCCGACAAACGGAATCTTTCGGAGATATTCCTTCATCATCCACTTGAAGTTATGCCCCAGATAACCGTAGATTAGAAATATGTCGAAGTAGCCTTGGTGATTTGCCAAAAACACGTATGATTGTTTCGGGTCTATAAACTCTTTTCCCTCTGTTTTTATTCGTATGAGAAACAGCATACATGTGATGCGTGACCACCATTTAGGTGCGTAATATCCTACATATACAGAGTCGCCGAGCATGGAGGCGATAACCACAACAGTGGCAGTGATGATTGTAGCTACAATAAATAAAGGCAGTGCTATGCAAAATGAATATATTTTATAAATGATTTTCATAATCTGGACTATGTTATATTTTTGAATTGGGTGAATAAATGCTTTAATCTATCTTTTTCAGTGTGATGACATTGACTTCAGGCCATGCTCCAAATCTGAAAGGAAACATTACAGCACCTATGCCGTCGCTGACATTGAGTATCTGTTTCCCTTCGCTATAGGCACCAGACCATTCGTCATAGACAAATGCAACGGGAGACCAGCCGAAAACCTTGAATTGTCCGGCATGTGTATGTCCTGATAGGGTGAGTTGAATGTCCGTCTTAGGCAGGACTTCGCGTCTCCAGTGAGTCGGGTCATGGCTGAGGAGTATAGAGAATGTCCCTTTCCCAATGCCTTTGGTTGCCTTAGGTAAGTCGCCGAGAGAGGGGAAGGGGGGACGACCGTCATTTTCTACACCGATAATGGCGATGGAGTCTTTTTTTCTGTGGATAATATCATGATTGTTTATGAGCAGATTCCATCCGAAGGAGCGTTCACGTCTCTGCAAGTCTTTGACATCTGCTTTTCTCATGCTTTCTAATGGATATTTTATGTACATGCTGTAGTCGTGGTTTCCCATGATTGCATATACTCCGTCTGGAGCCGACAACTGAGATAATATATGTTTGAATCCGTCGAGTTCACATGCTTGATGGTTGACAAGATCGCCGGTGAAAACAATCATGTCACACCGTTGGTCATTGATTAAGTCAACTATCTTCTTTGCATCAGCTTCGTGTCCTTTTCTCAGGGTACCGATGTGCATATCGGAGAATTGTGCGATGCGGTAGCCGTCAAACTCATGTGGTAAATCTGTGAAATAGAAAGTTTGCTTGTGAACAACGAATCTGCTGCGTCCCCAGAAACACCCGCAACATAGAATAAGTATGGAGAACAAAGCTATTGACATGCCCGATATTCTGAATGTTCGCCAGATACGCGGTGAAGGAAACAGACGACCGATGCAGTCTATAAATGAGAATAAAAATTTAGGGAGGCATATAAGTAGCATGACTGTCATGAACAGTCCCACGTATGGTTGGTTGTCCGGCTTCATATCGTTTGAAGACATGATAGCTGTCATTGCTGTCAGCAGAATTGCAGATGGAGCAAAGCTCAATACTCGCAAGCAACAGCGTCTTGTCCATTTCCTGACATATATCCAATAAATATATATATCGGGAAGGATAAGTAGCACCAGCAATAATATGATAATCCTATATAACACTCCTTAATATTTTCTTGTTAATAATTCATCCTAAGTTTCTCATAAGATATGTGCGAAGTTCTGTCGGAGGCATTCCCCTGCGTTTTGCATAGTCTGCCAATTGGATTTCATCAATGGTTCCGACGGCAAAATAGCACGACTGGGGATGAGATAGCATCAGTCCGCTTACAGAAGCGTGCGGACGCATCATTCCATGTTCCGTCAACCTTATTCCAATTTGTGAAAAGTCAAGCAATTCATCAAGCAGAAAGTTGAGTGACAAATCAGGCAAGCACGGATAACCGACTGCCGGACGTATTCCTTGGAACTTTTCGTGGTGAAGTTCATCTATGCTAAGTTTCTCATCATGTGCATATCCCCATATTTCGGTTCTGACCTCTCTGTGCAGACATTCTGCAGCTGCTTCTGCAAGGCGGTCTGCAAGCGTCTGCACAAGCATACGGTTGTAGGTGTCTTCTGCGTATAGATTCTCTGTTTTGGCATTTACCGATGTGGCGAATATTCCTATATGGTCATGTTCTTGAGTATCCAATGGACGAATGAAATCACTCAGACACAAGCAATGACCGTTGGAATTTGGGATTTGCTGCCTTAGCATGGGCAACCGTGTCTTTCCTACAATAATGTCATCGTTGTCTGCATTAGAGTTAAATAGACGGAATATAGCACCAATTTCATAATAAGCATCGAGCTTTGCCAACATCCTTGAAGCGTCATTTTGCAACTTCATGGCTTCTGCAGCACGTGGACGTTCTGCTTCTGAAAAGCCGGAAAGCCATGAGGCACGGCAAGCGTCACATCCATGTATATTGGCAATAGACGCATACTTCAAAGGAAAAGACCATGCATGAAAGAAATATATCCAATTAATGTATGGAGCTACATCGCTGATACGATAATGGTGAATGACACTTTTCAGATAGTCTTTTTCCTTCATACCTTGTCTGTTGGAATTTCTATATTAGCACTCTGATACTTTGTTCTATATGGATGATATTAGTGGCTAAATTCAAGTTCCTCACCGCGTACACCATCTACAACAATGCCGTCACAATAGACCGTTCGTCCATTGACGATTGTGCGGCGCACTCGCCATTTGAATGTTCTTTCATCCATCGGAGTCCATCCGCATTTTGTGTAGTAGCGTCCTTCCATCACTTGCCAGTTAGCATTCGGATCTACTATTACAAGGTCGGCATAGTAGCCTTTACGGATGTATCCTCTTTTCTTTATACGATACAGTTTTGCCGGATTATGACTCATAAGTTCCGGTATTCGTTCCACAGGAAGCACCCCTTTGTCCGCCAATTCAAGCATCGAGACAAGTGAGAACTGTATCATAGGCATTCCTGATGCAGCCTTCAGTGCACCGCCCACTTTCTCATTCAAGAGGTGTGGGGCATGGTCTGTAGCCACTATATCTAAACGACCGTCTGTCAGCGCCTCACGCAGAGCTTCTCTGTCTTCTATTGTTTTGATGGCAGGATTGCATTTGATTTTTGTACCGAGAGAGTCGTAATCTTCTGTGGTAAACATAAGATGCGCTATACAGACCTCGGCGGTAATTTGTTTTTCTTCTATAGGCTTGTTCTCAAATAGAGAAAGCTCTTTGGCTGTAGAAATGTGCGCCACGTGCAGTCTTGCTCCTGTTTCTTTTGCCAGCCGTACAGCCAGTGACGACGATTCGTAACATGCTTCCACACTGCGGATACGTGAATGATAACGTACCGGAAAATCGTTCTGCCCTTTATATTTCTTCTTGAAAATCTCGATGTTCCGGTTTATAATGTTTGTGTCTTCACAGTGAGCCATGATAAGTAACGGAGAAGTTTTGAACAACTGGCATAATGCATTTTCATTATCTACGAGCATATTTCCCGTACTGCTTCCCATGAAAACCTTCACACCGCACACTCTTGAAGGGTCGAGTTGCGGCAGAAGGTGGGTATTGTCGTTGGTAGCTCCAAAGAAAAAGGAATAGTTCACACGGCTTTTTTCCGCAGCCATCTTGAATTTTTCTTCAAGCAACTCTATGGTTGTAGTCTGAGGTACGGTATTTGGCATTTCCATATAAGAAGTGACACCGCCTGCTGCCGCTGTGCGGCTTTCACTTTCTATGTCAGCCTTATATGTCAAGCCGGGCTCACGGAAATGTACATGGTCGTCAATGATTCCCGGAAATATGTACATGCCTGATGCGTCGATAAGATTGTCATAGTCACAAGATTCAGACGCTTCATCTTCAAGAACATCAACAATCCACTCGTCTTCAATTACAATTGTTCCGAAGAACTGTTTCCCTTCGTTTACAATTGTTGCATTCTTTATTATAGTTCTCATTTCTTGTTGTGTGTAATCTCTCTTATTTCTTTGGTTTCGGGTATTTCTTGAACCATCCGTCAAGTCGAAGTCGGATGACACCGAATACGGCCTCGCTGAATATGCCTCCGCTCATTTTGGATACCCCCTCCACTCTGTTGACAAAAATCACCGGTACTTCCTTAATTTTGAATCCGCACTTGTATGTGGTGAATTTCATTTCTATCTGGAAGGCATACCCCTTGAAGCGTACAGCGTCAAGGTCAATGGTTTCAAGTACTCTCCGTCTGTAACATTTAAATCCGGCTGTGGTGTCATGCACCTTGAATCCTGTAATCATTCTTACGTACATGGATGCAAAATAAGACATCAGGACTCTGCCAATCGGCCAGTTGACCACATTCACACCGGAAATATATCGGGAACCGATTGCAAGGTCGTATCCTTCGTCTGCACATGCGGAGTAGAGACGCGGAAGGTCTGTCGGCGCATGAGAGAAGTCTGCATCCATTTCAAAAATATAGTCATATCCATGATTGATGCTCCATTTGAATCCCGCTATATAAGCAGTGCCGAGCCCCATTTTCCCTTTTCGTTCTAAAATGAACAAACGGTCTGGAAACTCTTTCTCAATCAAACCTTTGACTATCGATGCCGTTCCGTCCGGTGAGCCGTCATCTATTACGAGTATGTGAAAACATTTATCAAGACCGAATACGGCTCTGATAATCTTTTCTATATTTTCTTTCTCGTTATATGTCGGTATGATTACAATACTATCGCTCTTGTCCATATATTGCTTGAATTGCTTGGATATAACTGCAAACTTACAAAAAAAATCTATTCTTTTATTTATTGTGTAAAAAAAGTTTTTAATACGGATGTAAATAAGTGCCTGTGACGACTTTAAGTATTCTGTTTGTATAGCTGGAAAAATAAAAAATGCGCCCTGAAGCACTCGCAATGTGTTTCAGGGCGCGAATCTGTTTTTCCAGTGTGTCAGCGACACATGTTATATCTTATTTGCTTTCCCATCCGAGAGCACTCGCACCGAGTACGGCTGCGTTTGAACTCATAAGACCGGATACGAGGAATTTTGCTTTGCCTTTAAACAGATTGAGTACATTTTCATCGTATGCTTTCTTTATCGGGTCCATTATGAGGGCACCGGCTTTGGTCAGTCCGCCGAAGAAAATGAATGCCTCCGGACTGGAGAATGCAGCGAAGTCTGCACAGGCTTTGCCCAACATCTCTCCTGTAAATGCAAATATTTCTTTTGCCACCTCATCTCCTTTTCCTGCCGCTATAGACACGTCGAGAGAAGTGATTTTCTCTGCCGGAATCTCGCGTAGCAGACTTGGTCTGTCCGACTTCTCAAGTATTTCACGTGCTGTACGTGCCACTCCTGTAGCCGAACAGTATGTCTCAAGACACCCTTTGCGTCCGCAGCCGCACAGACGTCCTTCGTTTCCCCTGACTATAGTGACATGTCCCAATTCGCCGGCAAATCCGTCATGCCCATAAACGAGTTGTCCGTTGATGACGATTCCGCTGCCGACACCGGTTCCGAGTGTGATGACGATGAAATCTTTCATACCGCGTGCCACACCGTAGGTCATTTCGCCTATTGCAGCTGCGTTTGCGTCATTCGTCATGGCTACTGGTATTCCGAGTGCTTTTGAGAACATTTCTGCCAGTGGCACTATACCTTTCCACGGAAGGTTCGGCGCATGTTCTATTGTTCCGCGATAATAGTTTGCGTTTGGTGCTCCGATGCCCATTGCCTTGATGTTGCCTATTCCTCCGGCATGTTCAATGAGAGGACGGAGACATTCGCATCCGGCATCGACAAATGCCTCAGCTGTGGCATATTCCTGAGTACGTATCGAATTGTCGCAGATGATTTCTCCGCGTGCATTGACTATTCCGAAAACGGTGTTTGTTCCGCCGAGGTCAACACCTATCACGTATGGTTTCTGTTCGTCCATAATATTACGATTTGCTATTTTATTGTTTTTACTATAATGTTGTTATGTTGCAAAAATACAATTTTTCTCTATTCTTTATCGGTTTTCCGCGATAAATTCTGTAAGTTTGTCGAAAATAATAATGTATATTATAATTTTCTAATACGGATAATAGATGAAAAAGATTATTAAAACTTTGTTCTGTATGTTCTTTGCTGCCGGTGCAGCGAATGCACAGCAGGTGTTGGACATTGATTTATGGCAGAATGGACTGCCGAACAGTAACGGTGTGGATAAGACTCAGCCGTATGATGACTCGAAGAGGAACTTCAAACCTTCTATACGCGTTTTTCTGCCGGCAAAAGAAAATGCCAACGGGAAAGCCGTGGTGTGTTGTCCGGGAGGAGGATACGTACATCTTTCTATGGAGAACGAGGGATACAACTGGGCGCAGTTCTATAATGAACAGGGCTTTGCATATATTGTTCTGAAGTATCGTATGCCAAACGGAGTGACAGAGGTGCCTATCAGTGATGCCAAAGAGGCTTTAAGAATCGTCCGGGAGAATGCGGCGGCATGGAATATCTCGCCAGACAAGGTGGGCATAATGGGTTCTTCTGCCGGTGGACATCTTGCATCTACGGTGGCTACACATAGCGATTCGCTCACGGCTCCGGCCTTTCAGATTCTATTCTATCCGGTGATAACTTTCGATTATGCCTACACTCATCAGGGTTCCCGGCACGGTTTGATAGGCAAAGAGGCTTCTCCGGAAATGGTTGAACTTTATAGCAACGAAAAACAGGTGACAAAGCAGACACCGCCTGCAATCATGCTCCTCTCTGACGATGATACAGCCGTTCCGACGCCAAACAGTGTCAATTATTATCTTGCCTTGAAGCATAACCATGTACCTGCTTCTCTGCATATTTATCCTTCAGGAGGACACGGATGGGGATTCCGTGAGAATTTCAAATATCATGAGCAGATGTTGGCAGACCTGAAGGCATGGTTGAAGACATTGAAATAAGTGTGCGGAGTCTTCCTCTAACGCGGCTTTCTGACATGCAGACAATGCCGGAGGAGAGGAAGGCTCCGCTTTTTTTATGTAGTTTTATGTTGGGCAATTATTGAAATTTCAATAGGGAAAGATGAAAAGTGTGCAGTTGGTCAATGTTCCGCGAGGCAAAGCGGATACTCAAGTTTATATGCAAAGTTTCTGTCAGTCGTGGGTGACCAACGGTGGCGATTATGTGTCACGTCCGCAGATACTTAGAAAGAAGTGGTTCAAAAACATGGTGAAGGGAATATCTCTGACTGGTGTGCATTGGGGAAATTCTTCCGATGCCTATTTGGTGTGTTCGCGCGGACAGCATCTGCTTAAATCATGTCTGCCGTTTAATTTCAAGGGCGAAATCATTCCGATGCTATGGGACTGCTGGCCTTATACGTGGAAGTCTTTGGAGCACGACCTTCGTTTACTCAATGTGAAACTATGCTTTATGACAGCCTCCGATGTCATAGATCGTTTTTCAAAAATATTTCCCGACACCAAGTTCGTCCACATCCCCGAAGGGCTTGACATGTCAGACTACATTCCGGGGCTGCCTTTGTCGGAACGGAATATTGATGTCTATGAAATCGGACGCAAATATCCTGCTTATCATCAGAAACTTATTGAAGCGGGCTTGGACAAGAAATGTAGTTTTATATATCTTAATAAAAAGCCTGATGGTAAGACTTTCATATTCGACACATTTGAAAAGTATCGTAATGCTTTGTGTAATTCAAAAATTACCGTTTCTTTTCCGGCAAGTGTGACTGATGCGGTGAATACATCGGTAGAAACTCTCACAATGAGATATTGGGAAAGTATGCTGTCGCGCTGTGTCATTGTAGGATATTGCCCAAAAGAGCTTTACAATTTGCTTGGCTATAATCCTGTGGTTGAGGCTGATATTAGTCATGCAGCGGCGCAACTGGAAGAAATACTTTCCAATATCAGTTCCTACCAGTCGCTTGTGGACCGTAACAGAGAAGTCGCATTGAAGAATGCTGCATGGGATTATAGGATTGAATTTATATTCAAGGTTCTTGAACAATCGGGATACTCAGTACACAGCTGACATTGAGAAACTGTTTAAAATTTTAGTGATGTAAATTTTAGTGGTTGTATTCGACAGGCTCCTCCGTCGCTACGCGCCACTAAAATAAATATGAGGAGTCTGTCGAATACATCCGCATGGCTATAACAAATAATTTTAAAACAAATTCTTAAAATAATCCACATTTCTTCGTGTAGCTACAAAATAAAACCGTTATCTTTACACAATGGACAATGAGAAACCTTATTTGTTTTATTCGTTAAATTTATAAGGTTCATTTTCTGAAAAAGTTACCGGTTTTTATTTTGTAAATTATTTATAATCAGTATGTTCTTTCTTTTTGTACTGCCTGAAAATGTTCAAAAAGGAAAACTAAAGCGTAAAATAGCTCTGAATAAAAAGTTTTTTTTCTTGCTTTTTATGTGCTATTTCTTAAAAGAATATGTACATTTGCAATGTCGATACGGTGACACGTGTAAGATACTATAAAGAAGTACATGATATGTGTCAGGGAATGCCGTCAGAAGCGGCAGCTGTACCCGCAGCTGTAGTCCTTAGGGTGAAACATAACCACTGCCTTTCTCGTAGGTGATTTTTTAAGTTTGTGCTATGGGCAGGGTGGGAAGGAGTTTCGCCGTTATTGGGAGAGCCAGAAGACCGACCGTAATATTGGACATTGAAGCATGACACTTCCCGGGTAATGGAAGTATTGCTAAAATCATTCGTTAAAAGAAACGTGTAGTGAATGCTGTACAAGTGGTGTCTGCCGCTTGTAGGGAGGAATGTGTCGCTCTTATTCGTATGCAGGCTTCTTTGGACATGATTGATGAATGTAACACTATTGTTAAACAAATTATAATTATTCTACTGTTATGAACTATGCTGAGATAACTATCATAAAAAGAGATGGAAAGCATGAGGATTTCTCCATCAGTAAGATAAAGAATGCCATCCAGAAGGCATTTGTCGCTACTAACCGCGCTGTAGATGAGAAGGAGATAGCTTCTCTTACCATGTGCGTGATAGATGCTTTTACCGAGTGTACATTATCGGTGGAGCAGATTCAGGATATTGTTGAGCGTGTGTTGATGAAAGATTATCCGGATGTGGCAAAAAAATATATACTCTACCGTGAGTGGAGAAACACGGAGCGCAACAGGAAAACCAAGATGAAGCGTGAAATGGACGGTATTGTGGCTATCGACAAGAACGATGTTAATCTGTCGAATGCCAATATGAGCAGTCACACTCCTGCCGGACAGATGATGACATTTGCTTCTGAGGTGACTAAAGACTATACATACAGGTATCTGCTTCCGAAGCGTTTTGCAGAAGCGCACCAGCAAGGGGACATACACATACATGATCTTGATTATTATCCTACGAAGACAACCACTTGTATTCAGTATGATTTGGCGGATCTTTTTAACCGTGGATTCCGTACTAAGAACGGAAGCATACGTACTCCGCAGTCTATACAGAGCTATGCGACGCTTGCTACCATTGTCTTTCAGACGAACCAGAACGAGCAGCATGGCGGACAGGCTATACCGGCTTTTGACTTTTTCATGGCACCCGGTGTACTGAAGTCGTACAGGAAGAATCTTGTGAGCTATTTGTCGCTTGCCGCTTCTGTCGAAGGAGTGGAGCTTGGTGACGAATCTTTGAAAAGCATTGTCGGTGAGCATGTACACTCGATAGAGATGAAAGAGGAGGATGAACAGGGCTTGTTCGCTGCTGTACACGCGGCAGGGATGAATCTTTCGGACAGTGCTTTTGCTTCTATATTGAAGAAGGTATATATGCAGACCTGCAAGGATACGCATCAGGCGATGGAAGGGCTTATTCACAATCTGAATACGATGCACTCAAGAGGCGGTAATCAGGTGGTCTTTTCTTCTATCAACTACGGAACAGACACATCACCGGAAGGACGTCTTGTGATGTCTGAATTGATGAATGCCACAATCGAGGGACTTGGACCTAAAGGTGATGTTCCTGTGTTCCCGATACAGATATTCAAAGTGAAGGATGGGGTGAGCTATAACGAAGAGGAGTTTCAGGAGGCTCTTTCAGATATTGAAGGAGTGGTTAACGGAACTCATAAATTGCGTACTCCGAATCTGGATCTTCTCATCAAGGCTTGCAAGACTACAGCTAAGGCATTGTTCCCGAACTTCATGTTCTTGGATACTCCTTTCAACAAGAATGAGAAATGGAATGCGGACGATCCGGAACGCTATAAATACGAACTTGCCACGATGGGGTGCCGCACCCGTGTGTATGAGGACTTATGGGGAGAGAAAACTTCTCTTGGACGTGGAAATCTCTCTTTTACGACAATGAATATGCCTCGTCTGGCAATAGATGCACGTATTGAAGCTGAAAATTCTGCTCCTGAAAATGCTAATCCGGACTTTATCGAGTCGGAGGCACGGCGGATATTCATTGCGAAAGTGGCAGATATGGCGCAGCTGATAGCAGACCAGTTGTACGAGCGTTACCAATATCAGCGTACAGCTCTTGCACAGCAGTTCCCGTTCATGATGGGAAACGATGTGTGGAAAGGCGGCGGACAGTTGCAGCCTAATGATACCGTCGGCGACCTTTTGAAGCATGGAACTCTTGGCATTGGTTTTATAGGAGGGCATAATGCCATGATGGCACTGTATGGCGAAGGTCACGGAAAAAGCCGTAAGGCTTGGGATACGCTTTATGAAGCTGTTCAAACAATTAAGACGGTTGCAGAAAGAAATCGTGCGGAGCGTCAGCTTAATTATTCAGTTCTTGCCACACCGGCAGAGGGACTTAGCGGACGCTTTACGAAGATGGATCGCCGACGCTATGGAGTGATAGAAGGTGTGAACGACAGAGATTACTATGTAAATTCTTTCCACGTTGATGTGAAAGAGAACATTACCATTTTGGATAAGATACGCAAGGAAGCCCCGTTCCATGCACTTACGCTCGGTGGTCATATTACATACGTGGAGCTTGACGGAGAAGCCAAGAAGAATGTGCGTGCTATCGCCAAGATTGTAAAGGTAATGCACGATGAAGGCATTGGCTATGGTTCGATAAACCACCCTGTCGATACGTGTCATTCCTGTGGGTATCATGGAGTCATTTACGGAAAGTGCCCTATTTGCGGAAGTGACAATATTCTTCGTATGCGCCGTATCACCGGCTATCTGACGGGTGATCTTTCTACTTGGAATAGTGCAAAACGTGCGGAAGAGCGCGACAGAGTGAAACATTGTTGATGTTTGTATGCAGACCGATGGTTTGTAATTGGCACACGAACTTGTAATCATGAATATTATAAATACATATAAGGAGACAATCGTTGACGGTGACGGACTGCGCTATTCTATTTATATAGCAGGGTGTAGCCATCACTGTCCGGGATGTCATAATCCGGCATCATGGAATCCGAAAGCGGGAGAGCCTCTTACGGAAGAGCGTCTTTGCGGAATCATAGACGAGATAAAGTCGAATCCTCTTCTTGATGGCATTACTGTTTCGGGGGGAGACCCTTTCTTTCATCCGAAAGAGACTCTCGCACTTCTACGCAGATTGAAGTTGGAGACAGAGCTGAATCTGTGGTGCTATACCGGTTATACGATAGAAGAGATTATCGCCTCTCCAGAACTTATGGCACTTCTTCCTTATATAGATACTCTTGTGGAGGGACGATTCGTGCAGTCCCTCTATTCTCCTTTTCTTGATTTTAGGGGAAGCAGTAACCAGCGCATAATAGATGTAGCGAAATACCTTTCCCGGTTCAATTCAGAAAATTGCTGTGCTATCTTTGCTTCTGGGTTGGCGAAATGCGTTTGATTTGTTCAGTAAACATATAGAGTGCGTCAGAACACATTGTCTGCTTTTGTTTCAGAATAATGTTGTTTTGACGCACTCTATATGTCAGAAGCTGTTTTAAATTTATTTGTTATAGCCATGCGGATGCCTTCGACAGATTAAGCAAATATCTTCAACAGACTCCTCCGTCTCTACCGCGCCATGCCCTCCGTCGCAAGCTCCCCAATTGCTCCTATTCCGCAATTGCCTTTAACTTAGAGGAGGAGCCAAGTTACCATGTTGGGTGTCAGTGCTATATACCCATATCATAGTCTTCTCAGGGATAGGTATATAGGCTCCTCCCCTGTTAGGCTACTCTTTGTACACATCTCTTTCCTTCTCTGTGTTCCAATA
>X363_Desmarests_Spiny_Pocket_Mouse__coassemble_213_pt1 | contig 44149 bp, 26 predicted proteins | sample X363_Desmarests_Spiny_Pocket_Mouse__metabat2_low_PE_006 | metagenome-assembled genome bin X363_Desmarests_Spiny_Pocket_Mouse
GAAAGAATCTGCGAGATATTGTTTTATTGCAATATCCCGCAGAGGAGCACTTTTTAAGGGATGACGACATAACAACTACAACATTCTTTCATAGTTCTTGGCAAGTCCACCTTCACTTGTCTCTTTATAGATGGAAGGAAGGTCGCGCCCGGTTTGCATCATAACAGACAAAACTTTGTCGAAAGAAACAAGATGGCTACCGTCAGAAAATGAGGAATAAATATTACAGTCCATCGCACGAGCCGCCGCGTATGCATTGCGCTCAATGCAAGGAATCTGCACCATTCCGCACACAGGATCACAAGTCATGCCAAGATGATGCTCCAATCCCATTTCTGCCGAATATTCAATCTGCGCCGGACTACCGCCAAACAACTGACAGGCTGCTGCCGCAGCCATAGCACATGCCACACCTACTTCTGCCTGACATCCCGCCTCAGCTCCGGATATAGATGCCGTATGTTTTGCCACATTACCAATCAGTCCGGCTGTGGCTATCGCACGGAGAATCCGCATTTCACTAAAAGACCGACTTTTCCACAAATGATATAATATGGCAGGAACCACACCACAGGAACCACATGTAGGAGCAGTGACAATACGTCCTCCCGCCGCATTCTCTTCACTTACAGCAAGCGCATACGAGAAGACAAGTCCCCGCCCATGAAGTGAGGCGGTATATCCACTTGCCTTAATGTGATATGCCGCTGCCTTACGCTGCAAATGCAAAGGGCCGGGAAGCACACCTTCTGCCTCCAGTCCGTTCTCAACGGATTCACGCATGGTGCGCCACACTTCCCTGAGATAATCCCAGATTTCCACTCCTTCGCATTTCTCCACATATTCCCAATAAGAGCGTCCATAGCGTTTGCACCATTGCAGAATGTCACTGAAATGCTCCATATCGTATATGTCGTCAGACTGCTGCATGTCTTCACCTTCTTCGGCAAGTGCTCCGCCGCCCACACTATATACCGTCCACTCATCCATCACATTTCCCATAGCGTCTATGGCTTTGAACATCATTCCATTAGGATGATACGGCAAGAATATACGCGGTTGCCATACGATACTTACCTTGTCTTCAGAACCGAAAACATCAATAATTGCCACATCTGTAAGATGCCCTTTTCCTGTCGCAGCAAGACTGCCGTAGAGAGTAACCTCGAAGTGAACTGCATCAGGATGTTTTTTCAGAAATTTTTCAGAGGCGAATCGTGGTCCCATTGTATGACTACTTGAAGGACCGTTACCGATACGCAATAGTTCTTTTATAGTTTTCATTATTATTATATTGAAGGTTGTCAATCTATTCTTTTCAAAAAGAAAACCTTTAATTGGTATAATCAACTTATATGATTCAGAGCAAACTACCTACATCTTCTCTAAATTCCAGTTCATACGTTCCGTCTTCACTAAAAGTGATGCCTATGATATCCAACACCCACGGCTCATCTTCATCAATATGATAAAATTTCAGATAATGAAGTATGGCACCATACAGATGCCGCACCTTACGCTTGTCAACAGCAGCAAAAGGTCCGCCAAAATCTGATGACGTCCGCGTCTTCACTTCCACAAAATGGAGTACTCCTCTGTATTGTGCCACAATGTCGATTTCATATCCTTTGTACAAATTCCAGTTACGGTGCAACAACCTGAACTTTCTTTTCATAAGGAAAGTTCCGGCAAGCTCTTCTCCAGTCTTTCCCAATTCTGATGCTTTAGACATATCTTATATATTATTATTCCGAACGTTGATTATGATAATCCAAGACAATGCGAATCTCATTGTAGCTCACTTCTTCCGGAAGCATGGCTTTCAATAGTTTCAGCGACACTTCGCTTCCGGCTTTCACCATCGCCTGACTTATCATATCCATGCGGTCAGCAGAGACCAGTTCGGTGACATTCACTTCGCCTGTCGGAATGAAGCTGGCAAGATGTCCAAGAATAGTAGATTGATTCAATCCTCTCTCCGCTGCAATCTCGTCCACACTTTTACCCTCAAGAAACATATTCAGACTGACCTTACGGGTATTCTCCTTTACAGGTTTCAGCTCTTTCGCTTTGTCCTTCGCCCTACTCCTCTTTCTCTTTCCAGAGTTCCCCTCATCTTCTCCATTCAGCATGGACACAGCCTTATCATTCAAATATTGCCGGACAGTGAATCCATGTCGGGCAACTTTCTCAAAGACTCCCGATTTGGTTTTCAGAGTCATTTTGAAACTATCTGACGCATTCGCAAACTGTTTTTTCACCGTTTGGTTCACAATATCAATGGACAAGCCCGGAATAAGGGCTTCAAATACGGAAGAAAGAGTTGATGCAAAATATCCGGCAGCTTTCTTTACACGCTCCTGAAGCAAGGTGTCACTGACATAATCGGATGAGGAAGAAAGAATTGCCATATATTGTTTACGGAATTTCAGAGCCACATCTACCACACTTTCATCAAAGCGCAGAACTGCATTCTTATAACCATTTAACAAGTCAGGGTAAAGTTTATACAAGTGTTCTTCCATCACTCTGACCAAATAGTTCAACTCATATTTCATTAAAGTAAAGTCAAACAACTCATCAAGCAAAGCTACAAAATAGACATAGCGCATATCGGCAAGCCTGCTCTCTGTCTGCTTCGCCCTCTCCAACTCTGCTCCTATGAACCTTACAACATTCTCATCTATTATCACAGAACTGATGTTCAATGGATTGGCAAGCACAAGTCCTTCAAGAGAACGGCAACGGCTCAACGCAACATACACTTGTCCGTGCGCAAAAGCATCATTAATGTCAATGACAGCGTGGTCAAAAGTCAATCCCTGGCTCTTATGCACAGTAATTGCCCATGCAAGCCGCAGCGGATACTGCCTGAATGTGCCGTCAACCTCCTCCTTAATCTCTTTCGTATTCTCATCTATGATGTACTTCATATTCTCCCACTCCATCGGCTCCACATCTATCAGTGCTTCATCCTCCGCACATCTGACCTGAATACGATTACCACAAACATTGGTAACAATCCCTATTTTTCCGTTGTAAAAACGATGTTCTCCGGAAATATCATTCTTTATAAACATAACCTGAGCACCACACTTCAACACGAGATTCTCTTCTGCCGGAAATGACTGTTCGGGAAAGTTTCCGGTTACTCCAGCCTTGAAATTAAATTCTCGGGTATTGAGACTATCCAGTTTCTGTTCATTATATCTCTGTGCCATATAGTTGTGAGTGGTCAGACGAATATAATTCTCATCATCTTTGGGCATAAAATCAGGAACGTATCGGCTGTTAAGCACAGAGAGTGTATTTGCATCTATACGATTGTTACGTATGTTTGCAAGCATGGCAATGAAATCGGAATCTGTTTGTCGGTATATCTTTGTCAACTCTATGGTCACATACTGTATCTGCGCCAACGCTTTACTGCCAAAGAAATAAGGAGTATCATAATATCTGCCAAGTATATCCCAGTCACGGTCTGTCGCCACAGGTGCAAGCTGCTGCAAGTCGCCAATCATCAGGAGCTGTACACCACCGAAAGGCTTGCTACGGTCACGATACTTCCTCAGTATGGAATCTACTGCATCCAGCAAATCACAGCGCACCATACTGATTTCGTCAATAACAACAAGGTCAAGACTCTTTATCAAATTCTTTTTCTCCTTTCCAAACCGATAATACATATTAGAATCCCGATAGTTCATCTCAGGAATATATGGGCTGAAAGGCAACTGAAAGAACGAGTGTATGGTCACTCCTTGTGCATTGATGGCAGCCACTCCGGTAGGAGCCACAACAATCATTCGCTTCGGAGAAGATTCCTTTAATCTACGCAAAAATGTAGTCTTTCCTGTTCCTGCTTTTCCTGTTAGAAACACACTTATATTAGTACTTTCGATGAACTGCCACGCAAGCTCCATCTCTTTGTTATTATCCATGACCAAGAGTTTTGAATATGTTTTATATGCCCATCAGTTTTCAAATTCTGTTGTTCCGTCCGAATAGTCTGTCAATAAGGTCACTCCGCCCCATTCGACGCAACTCATTCATGATTTTTTTCCTCTCTTCCGGTTTGTACCAAAAGAAAAACTGTCTTTGCGCAAGTTTATCCTTCGATGTCTTTGCCGAAAACACAGGTTCAAGCGTATAAGGATGAAGTCCTGAATACCATGCTTCCGTACTTACTGTCATAGGGGTAGGTGTAAAATCCTGCACTTGCTCAAGTTTGAAATCAAGATTCTTCGTCAATACGGCAAGCTCCGCCATATCTTCCGCAGTACACCCGGGATGACTGCTAATAAAATAAGGTATAAGCTGCTGGTTCAAATGTTCCTCACGGTTTATCTTATCGAATATACGCTTAAAATCATAGAAAAGTTTGAATGAAGGCTTTCTCATCAGATAAAGCACTCTGTCGGAAGTATGTTCCGGCGCCACTTTCAGTCTGCCACTCACATGTTTCACAATAAGTTCACGCATATACTTTGCATTCACCTTATTAATCCTGTCATCACCACTGTCATGTAACAACAAGTCATAGCGTACACCGCTTCCGATAAAACTCTTTTTTATTTCCGGAAGAGCATCCACCGCATGGTATATGTCGAGTAGCCTACTATGATCTGTGTTTAAGTTCTTACATATCTGCGGATGTACGCACGACGGACGCTTACATTTATGACAGATATCAAGATTCTTTCCCTGCATGGAATACATATTCGCACTCGGTCCACCAAGATCACTCAAATATCCTTTGAAGTCCGGCATCCTCACAATCGCTTTCACCTCCTTCAATATGCTCTCTTTACTACGGTTCACAATGAACTTTCCCTGATGGGCAGAGATAGTACAGAAAGCACAACCGCCGAAGCATCCCCGATGCAAACATACGGAGAATTTTATCATATCGTATGCCGGAATACGCTTATTCTTATATTTAGGATGCGGCAACCTCGTATAAGGCAAATCAAACGAATAGTCCAGCTCATCCTGCGTAAGCGGCTGATAAGGAGGATATACCACTGCATACTTTCCATTCACCTCTTGCAGTATGCGCTGTGCTTCATACTTGTTCGACTCTTCTTCTATATGCCGAAAGTTCTCAGCCTGACAACGCTTATCTGCAAGACATTGTGAATGGGAATGCAGCACAATATCGTCATTCTTTATTCCCTGCGGTATCTCTCTTTTTTCCAATAAGACCACAGTCTGACGCTGCGGAAAACGAAGCATCAGATTACGAAACAGTTTGGTATCCACCTCTCTTCCCTGTTCTGCAAGAAGCCTTGCAAGTGAAGCAACAGGCTTCTCCCCCATCCCATAGACAAGCAAATCGGCACCACTGCTATAAAGTATAGTCGGTTCGAGTCTGTCATGCCAATAGTCATAATGAGTAAGCCTGCGAAGAGAAGCCTCTATTCCGCCAATCACCACAGGAACATCCGGATAGAGCTGCTTCAATATCCGGGTATAGACAATAGTAGGATATTCCGGACGCATATCATGACGCCCGTCCGGCGAATAGGCATCTTCCGACCGCAATCGTTTGTTTGCCGTATATTTGTTGACCATTGAATCCATGCAACCGGGAGAAATACCGAAAAACAATCTCGGTCGTCCCAGCTTTTTGAAGTCGCGCAAGTCTCCATGCCAATCCGGCTGAGGAACAATTGCCACCCGAAGTCCTTCTGCCTCAAGCAATCTCCCGATGACCGCAACTCCAAACGACGGATGATCCACGTATGCATCACCGCTGAACAGGATGACATCCAGCTCGTCCCATCCTCTCAACTCCACTTCCTTTTTTGTCGTCGGCAGCCAGTCCGTCAGTCTATGTTCATTCATCGGCTGACACAGCTTCGTCCTGAGTATCTTCTTCATCCTGACGCTCATCACTCCAGCTCACATAAAGCATGATGAGTTCCTTTAGACCAAATGTCTTCATATTGTCATGATAGAGCACATTGTAGCATAAATCAATAAGGTCTTTACACTCTTCATTCCTCATGATATATGACTTCACATTGCATTTCAGTTTGTCAAGTGTCTCCTCATCAACAATACCGCTGCTTGGCACAAGTCCCTTGAACAATGAATACTTCTCAATTGTTTGCAGATTCTCTTCTGAAACCTCTATACTTCTTGTTCCTGAAGCATTGCTCTGTATTCTGTACATATAAATCGTATTTGTTATATATAAATCTGTTGTCTTTATTTCATTTCTTACACAGGAAGCTGATTATAGCTCCCATAAGACGGTCGCGGAGAGAGCCTTCAACAATACATTCAAGCGGAAAACCAAGTGTCACCGCCTTGCAGTCTGCTCCATCGTATGCTATTCCGGCAGTCTGCCCATTGCTGTACAGCAGCATGGCAAAAGCCTTATTGTCCGCCTTCAGCACTTCAGGCGACGGCACACTGTAAGACAAAGGATTCATCTCTCTAAATATACTGAACGTCAGTCCACATCCATTCACTCCATCCACAAGCTTGCTTGTCAGCATTCCTTCGTATTGCGTATGAAGCGACGGACACCGCACACCTCCCTGCTTCATTAGATTACCTCCACTCACAAGCACTCGCCCACCTTTGCGACAATAATCCTCTATCATCTGCGACATCCTGCCATCAAAATCCTTCTGAACACCGTATATCACATCAACCATTCTATAGTGTTCAAAACGAACATCACCGTTGAGAACAGCTCCTTCACTTGCTGAAGCAAACGAATGTCTGCCTTCCAGTCTTATAGCTTTTCCATGAACAGAAACATAATCAAACGTATTGCCCATTACAATTTGACCTTCCAGCTCACTGCCGCTATATCCAAGACCGCTCTTTGTCTCTGAACCTATATTCGCTTTATTGAAACTCAATTGTCTTCCGCAAAATCCGGCAAAAGCACCATACTGCACACCGGGGTCGGCATCAAGGTCAAAGCCCTGTTCTTTCTCCGAATCAATCACAGCCGGACCTTCAAGACGCGTAAAAGCATTCACAACCAAAATGGTTCCTTCATTCTTGGAAGAAATACATGCCGACAAAGTTTCCGACGGAAAGCTTTCACCCCCCTTGTTCACTGCCGCAACTTTGAAAGAATAGACCATATCTGGTAAAAGGTCAATAGAACAAGATGTCCCCTTGACAACCACACCATTATCAAAACCTTGATAACCGGAACGTATATATACAATATAATGTGTCGGCTCCGCCGTAGGCTCCAGTTCGTCCTTCGTTGGTGTCCATCGCAATTCGGCAGTCCGTTTCTTCTCGTTCAGAGTTACAGAAAAGTTCTTCACAGGAAGAGGCTGTATCACATAATTGCGATTGTGTTCCGTCGCCACAAACTTGACAATGCTTTTATAGACGGAACGACAGAAATCAAATTTAAACTGCGGATCATATCCTTTCCGCATATCGGCGAAGTTCTGATGAGAAAGCATTTCAAGAATACATGCCGGCACCATCGGTTCCCTTGCTTCTCCATAGTTACGGTTCCACAACTGCCGTATAGCCCATCCGTATTTCTTCAAATCTCTCGACAAGTTAGTAAGCAGCATACTCGACAAGTCACGATTCACATAACGATCAAGCCCGGCTCCCGTCAAACCTTCATTAAAATCCGTCCTGTATATCGACAATGTACCCACATAGTCGTCCGTCCGCGAGAATCCTGCATCCGTGTGAAATGCCACAGAAAGTTCAAACGGTACACCAAGCCCCTCGCACTGTGGATTATAGACAGAACCTCCAGACAAGAAATTCAGAGTCTGTGAGCGGCTGTTTATGTCATTGCGGTAATCGTCCTCAAAAAATGACTCATGTATATCTAAAGGCATTCCATACCACTGCACAGAATATTTGGCAGCCTCTGCCCATCTGGGCAAACCGCTCGTCCTCAAGTCCGATATGCCGTTTCCACGTGCAATATTCCCCATGCCGCCTCCAAAACGCACGGCATCGGCACTTACCTCACCATCTTCTCCGCTCCGGTTTGTAAGCACAACCATACCATAGTCATGCACACCTTTATCAAACTCAAAAGTACCAAGATAGACCCATGTGCCTCCTCCTATCTTCTGGTTCACCTGAAATTCAGTCATACCTCCTTTATGATACACCGTATAATGCGCATCAGACACGCTGTTGGGCAAAGTTCTGTATGACACATAGACTGCATACCGCCCTTCATCCGGAATATCCGGAATCCATTCAGCAAACGATTCATTCTTTTCATCCCGTGTAGTGGCTATATAGCGCGACGTTCCATACGTAAAAGGAGAGTCACACGGAAGATAGATTTCTTTCGTATTCGCAAAACCATCTCCCGAGGCAATATGCCATATCTTCTTATTGTTCTTTTTCCTTGCACCTTCTATATACATACCGTCCTTATGCGGATTATCATTATCCACAATCACTTCATGGCTTTGCCAGTCTCGTTCACGAGGAGTAAAGACCACAGCCCCAGCATTCTCCAACATCGGTATGATATAAGGAACGACAAATGTCTGCGAAAACAAGTCTTCTGTAGTGCAAAACAAGCGCGGTCGCTGCCATCTCCATTCGTTCTTGTCCGAATGGAAATAACGTCCATGGCTTTGCCACAACGATATATGCGTTCCTTCAAGCCCGGACGAAGCCGAATACGGACGGCTGATGTTCTTCACCCAAGGAGCACCGTGGTATGTCCTTGTCCACAGCCTTGCCATGTCCTTCTTTCCGCTTCTGAAAAAATTCGGCACAAGCTCTTCTATCGGTCTGCCATCTGTGATGACCTGTATATCGTAGTCTCTCAACTTTTTCGGAAGAAGCTGACGAAGTTCCGAATAAATTCTATCAACATCACTTTCCGTGAAATGTTGCTCCTGAAAGCCTCCTCCTGCCACAATGGTTATCATCTTCCGTTCTGCATCCACATTGCAACTCTTCAACTTTGTCCTTGCAATCTTGGCATCAGTACGCTCATATTGGTCAAAATAGTCACTGACTATCCCCTGTATATTCTGCGCTCCTACAGAAAGGGAACATATCAGAAACTGTAATATAACAATGATATATCTTGTCATGCAATAAAAATCTTTAACAATCCGAATATAAAAGTTCAAACTCTTCACCGCTTCAATTTCTGAACACAAGTCTGCCGAACCCTACCAGCTTGTCATATCTTGTACCAAAAGCACGGTGATACACATACACATAGTATTCGTTTTCAGTCTGATAGAAATCACCTTCCGCAAAAGAAGTAAGTCCCGCACCACCATCGTCAGGTACAAACAAATACTGATAATTATACGAACCTTGCTTCAAGGGCATCACTATCTCGTAGGCATGTTCCATCAGATTATAGTCCATCCTATACTGTTCAGACAACCTGTTGTTTGTCAGTTCTCCATTTATATACATGTTCCCGCCCGCAACTTGCGGCATTTCCAAACGGAAATGGGTGAAAAAATAGTCACTTTCCGTCTCATTCATCGCATTGTCACTGTTTCTCACCCAGTAACGTCCGTCCTGATCCTCATCATATACATAATTTCGCCGAGGCTGGTCGGCAAATATTTCCGCATGATAATAAGGGTCAGAATACACCATGCGATCCACACGCATAGTCGGAGTACGCTCGTCAAGAATCTCAAAGCGACGATATTCGTTGCCAGCATTGAAGATGAGCTGACGGTTGTGGTTGTATATCAGCTGATCCATGCGCATATAGGTGGGGCGCAGTCCGCTCACACAATTGTCCCACCTTCTGTTCTGGCATACTACGGGCTTAAACTCCTCCTGCGGATTATTCGCCTGATAGCCACGGTAATTGATATTGAAACTCAGCTGCTGATGCGACTTATTGGTATCTATGTCCGTGTTTCCGCTTACCGTAATATCCACTCCCACTCTGGATTCAAGCACACTGAAACAGGCTCTCGCCACAGGTTCTTCACCATCATCTGCATATATATCCATACGATAATTGCCACTGACCAGCAACTTTATATCATCATTCGGTATGCGTACAGAATAATGGTTATACTCCATTTCCGTATTCATCGACTGCTCATAGTCTTCAATCCTGTTCCCGTTGAATCCGCTCAGATATTCACTCTCAAGCAAGTCAGAGCGTTTCCAGTCTGCATTGCAATGTACTATACTATAAGTATATCTGACATAGCTATGCTGAAGGTCGTCAAAGCTCACTTCCACAAAATTACTACCGCCAAGCAGCATGACGGGAGGTTCTCCCCATTCGCCGTTGACTTCCACTTGTATGCTTTTCAGATTGTCGGCAAACACAGCGTTCTCCTGTGCCACAAGTTGTCTAACCGACATACAGATACAAAAAGAATATATGATTAGAATTTTCCACATGATTCTACAGATTTATCGTCAGGCTTTAACCAGCAGATGTTTACAGTATTCCCTGATGCCGCACTTGTCACACTTCGGACTACGCGCCGTACACACATACCGTCCATGCAGCAGAAGCCAATGGTGCGCTCTCGGAATAAGCTCTCCGGGAATATGCTTGACCAATTCCTGTTCCACGGCATACGGTGTGGTACACTTGTCACCCACCAGACCAAGGCGGTGGCTCACACGGAAAATATGGGTATCAACCGCCATTGCAGCCTTGTTGAACACCACAGCCTGAATAACATTGGCAGTCTTGCGTCCGACTCCCGGAAGCTGAACAAGCTCATCCAGCGTGGCAGGCACTTCGCCGCCAAACCGTGTGAGCAGCATACGCGCCATGCCGACAAGATGCTTCGCCTTATTATTAGGATAGCTCACACTGCGTATGTACTCATAGATGACATCCGCCTCCGCTTCCGCCATGACCTCCGCCGTAGGATAGTCGGCAAAGAGTTTAGGAGTGACCATATTCACACGCTTGTCCGTACACTGTGCAGACAATATCACGGCCACAAGGAGCTGAAACGGACTTTCATACTCCAACTCCGTCTCAACCTCCGGCATTTCCTTCTCAAAATATCTTACGATTGCATCATATTGTTCCTGCTTTCTCATGTATGTCTTTACTTATTCCAAATTACACCTCTTTTTATTTTGCAAACTTACATAATTTATTCAACTTTAGAGCCTGTTTAAATTTATTTTCGAGGAATTTCAAGAGGTATTTTTGAGAGGTTTTCTCAAGTTGAGGAGGAAGCATAGCGGGCTATGTGACCGACGACACTTGGAGAAAACAGCCAAAAAGACACTCTAAATTCCCGAAAGACGGGCTATAATAATTTTTTCGCAATAAATTTAAACAGGCTCTTAGCAAGTTCACATTCCTTACAAACATCATATTTTACCCTCCACCAAGAATATGCCAATCCGGCATATTCTTGGTGGAGGGCAAGAACATAAAACCTATAAGTCGAAAATCGCTTATATTATCTGAGCCTGTCAAGTGAGCGCACCAGTGCCTCATCCTTTCTGATGCCATGTATGGCAAGAGCATTGAGTATCAGGCACAAGACCGGATAGATAGCTGCCACAGAAAGATGAAACCCGACGGACTCGGAAGCTCCAGAATCGAAAGTGTCGAGTTTCAGCAAATAGACGTATGCAAAAAAGGCATAGACTCCTATATAGCCCAAAAGCAAAATGGAACTGAACACACAAAGGCGCAACTGACGCATACGCTTCCGGAACAGCAGCAGACTTACGAGAGAGGTCAAGAACACCAATATCAGAAGTACTCCCAATGCCCACGGACCGGTACAGTCCATCTCCTTAAACGCGCCCTCTGCACTAAAAGTGAAATTTGAAAACTCAGCTACAGTGTTTCCCTCGCTTGTATAATATGCCACATCACTGCACAGTCCGGCAATGCAAAGCATACATATAATGGCAAGCCATACGGTTTGGATTCTCTGAATCATATTAAATTTAAAGATTAAAATAAAGACAGGACACACGCAGAACAAGCGCGCCGGAATACTGTTGTCTGAAACTCATGATTCCAACAAACTGAAGATTGGCAAACCGCACACCATAATGCCTGTCGCCAATCTTCAAGTACTTATTCTACGGTCTGTAAAAATCTCGTATTAGTTGTTGTTAAGCTTCTCTGCCGTTTCCTTTGCCGGATTGCGGTAGTAGATGTTATCTTCAAGAAACTCCTGTGTTGCAATGAGAGTAGGCTTAGGAAGACGCTCATAATAACGAGAAATCTGTATCTGCTCCTCGTTCTCAAAAATCTCTTCAAGATTATCGCTTGTAGAACCGAATTCCTGCAACTTCTTTGAAAGTTCCTCCTTTATTGTCACAGAAATTTGGTTGGCACGTTTGCCGATAATTGCAATTGTTTCGTAAACATTGTTGGTGTCTCTGCAAAAGTCCATCAAATTACGAGTGACTGTGGTTGCAGGAGCATTTGTTTTCTTGTAATCCATATTTATTTTTTTTGTTATTGCACAAATGTATCAAGCTCTCCATAAATACGAGGGAAGAGACCCCTTGTCACAAAAATCCTTGTTACATAGATTTCTTCACCTTCGCATTGGCATGACGGAAAATCTGGTCAGCCTCCTTCATGTATTCACTGTCAGGAAACTCATTCTTAAATCCGTAGTATTCATCGATTGTCTCTCTGAAACGCTCATCGATTTTCTCTTCCACACTCTTCACCGCAAGCTGATAGCGGGCACGCAGAATAAGAATGTAAAGGTCTTCACGAAGAGAGGTATAAGGATAAGACTTCAATGCATTCTCCGCCGTAATGATGCTCGCCTCATAATTGCTTCCTCCGTTGGCACAATTTCCCACGTATGAGCCTAAATTATAGTAGAGCTTGGCAGAGTCATATTCCTTCTGCACAAGGCGGTTCTGAAGCTGGAAAATCATGTCATTGACTTCCTCCCGTCTGTTTGAATACGGAAAAAATTCAAGGAAGTCCTGTAGCTGATTGATGGCTGTATAGGTAGGAGTCTGGTCAAGACGCGGGTCCGGCGACTGCATGAACGAAGCCTTTCCGCTGTAGAAACGCGCCTCCTCCGTATAATCGCCCTTTGGATAAGTCTTGTAGTAACGGTCGAAATACATGGTCGATGTCTCATAGTCACCCAAGTTATAGTAGCACATTCCCAGCATGAACAAGGATTCCTGTGCCTTGTCGGTACCTTTGAGAATCATCACAAGTTCTTCCAACAGCTGATAAGACCTTGTATATTGTCCGGCTGCATAAAATTCTTTTGCAGCCTCATATTTATAGTCGTAATTGGTCGTTTTGAGCAAATTGTTGTAACTGTTGCATGAAACAAGCATAGCCGAAACAACTGTTGCAATCAGAAATACCTTTCTCATATAATTATAAAATATGGTGCAAAGTTACACATTCAACACGATATAGACAACTATGTTTTTGAGTTTTTAAGTTTTTAAGTTTTTGGAAACAATGATTTAAAGCTGGTTTGAACTTATTTTACTGGCATATTCTATATTTTACATGGTCATATTTGATGTTGATATGGGTGTACTGAGCAAATGTTGCAATGAAGGAATCTATGAATATCACTACAAACGGTCAAAAAAGTCACCAAAACAAAAAAATTTATATATATTTTTTAACAAAATTATTTTCTGACAAAATGTCGTAATATTCAATATTTTTAATTCCAAATTGCTGATTTTATCTCCAAATAGTGTCTTTCTGATTTCGCTAAATGTTAAAATCCCAAGCCCTCTGGCACGCGTCAAAATGAAGCGCGACGAACTTTTGTCGAAGAACGGGGATTCTACACGCATTTTCTGAAGGCTTTACAAAATGTAAAATAGTGTTTCGTTTTGAGGCGGTTCTTTTACAATTGTTTACCTCTGGCGAAGAGTCTTTTGAAAAAAACTACCAAGTTTTCAAATTTTCAGCGCACTGTTTTTTTCTTCATGGCGCACTGCAATTTTATTTGCAGCGCAGTGGAAATTCTTTCACTGTGCGCTGAAAATTTGACGACAGCGCGCTGAAAATAAAAAAAACACCGAGAAACGGAAAATAAGACAGCAAAAACCGGTCCAATTGTTAAGAAATATATAATTCACAATCTTAAAAGAACATCTGAACAAGAACTTAAATACGAGTGGATTTGAAGTGGTATTTGAGGATGAAAACGACGAGTTTCATCGTAACACATTAATAATCAACAAATTACTAAAGCACTCAAAATATTCAAAATTTTGCGTCCGGATTGTTTTTTTGAGCATTCTTAAAAATTTTATATCACATTGATTATCAATGAATTATCTTCAAGTCAAAATTTTCATCTCTTTGTACTCAGCAAAAAATCGTTTCAAGTGTTAAAATTTTATTTTGGGCGAAAATATCATTTTGTCAAAATTGAGAAATTGATTTTTATCATGTTTCCCGTTATTTTGAGCGGGTGTATTCGACAGACTCCTCTGATATTTTTAAGTTGTCTCTGAAAACAGCATATAAAAACCTTCAGCACTAAAAGAAAAATATGTAATTTCGCGACACTAAATAAAGATGAAGCCATTCTTCCTCGGGAAACGCTCAACGGAGGTGCATACAGCAAGGAAAGAAGAATGACTTTATGAAAAAAAGAACTGGTAAAAAAAACATCATACACAATGGCTTTTGAACTGACATCTGAATTTGAACCAACAGGCGACCAGCCTGAAGCTATCGCGCAACTCACGGAAGGTTTGAAAGACGGACTTCCGGCACAAGTGTTGCTCGGAGTGACCGGTTCTGGAAAAACCTTTACTGTGGCAAATGTCATAAGCAACATCAACAAGCCTACCCTGATTCTCAGCCATAACAAGACGCTTGCGCACCAGTTATACACGGAAATGAAGCGTTTCTTTCCGAACAATGCTGTTGAATATTATGTAAGCTACTACGACTATTATCAGCCGGAAGCGTATCTGCCTGCCACGGACACCTATATAGAAAAAGACCTTGCCATAAATGACGAAGTAGATAGACTGAGGCTTGCCGCCACATCTGCACTGCTGTCAGGACGCAAGGACATCATTGTGGTCTCGTCCGTCTCGTGCATCTACGGTATGGGAAGCCCTATGGACTTCAGCGAGAACATCACGGAGATTGCTGTGGGACAGAGCCTCGACATCAACGTGTTTCTGAGACGACTGGTAGATAGCCAGTATGTGAGGAACGACATTGAGCTTACACGAGGTCATTTCCGGGTGAAAGGAGAAAATGTAGATATATACCTTGCATACGATGAGAAAGTGATTCGGGTGAACTTTGCTTGGGATGAGATTGACACGATTGAAGAGATAGACGCGATTAGCGGCAACCGAATCAGTTCATTTGACAAGTACCGCATCTATCCTGCCAACCTGTTCATGACCTCGAAAGAGAGGACGCAGATTGCCATACACAAAATCGAGGACGACTTGCACGAAAGGCTGAAGTTCTACGAAGAAATCGGAGACAGGACAAAAGCCAACCTGCTGGAGACGAGGGTCACCAACGACCTTGAAATGATACGTGAACTCGGACACTGCTCCGGGATAGAGAACTATTCGCGCTATTTCGACGGCAGAGAACCGGGAGAACGTCCCTACTGTCTGCTTGACTTCTTTCCGGAGGATTTTCTGCTGGTCATTGACGAAAGCCACGAGTCAATTCCGCAAATAAGGGCGATGTATGGAGGAGACCGCAAACGAAAGACCACGCTTGTGGAATACGGATACCGACTGCCGGCGGCTCTTGACAACCGACCGCTAACCTTCGACGAATTTGAAAGCATGACCAAGCAGACCATCTATGTCAGTGCCACTCCTGCCGACTATGAGCTGCAACGGTCTGAGGGCATCATTGTGGAGCAGCTGATACGTCCAACCGGACTGCTTGACCCTATAATAGAGGTGAGACCGACGGAGAATCAGGTGGATGACCTCATGGAGGAGATTCAGAAGCGGATTGAAAAGAATGAAAGGACTCTTGTCACCACGCTCACCAAACGAATGGCAGAGGAGCTGACTGAATATCTGTTGAACAACGGTGTGCAGTGCAGCTACATACACAGTGATGTGGATACATTCGACAGGGTTGACATACTGAACAAGCTAAGGGCGGGAGAATTTGATGTCGTTGTCGGGGTCAACCTTCTGCGAGAAGGACTCGACCTTCCGGAAGTGTCGCTGGTGGCGATTCTTGATGCGGACAAAGAAGGATTTCTGAGAAGCCACCGCGCGCTGACACAGACTATAGGACGTGCAGCACGTAATGTCAACGGAACGGCTATCATGTATGCGGACAAGATTACGGAAAGTATGCGCAAGACCATAGACGAGACCAACAGGCGGAGAAGTAAGCAGATGCAATATAATGAGGAGCATCACATCACTCCTACACAAATAAAGAAATCGCAGGCTGACTTGTTGAAAGGCAGAAAAGCGGACTATATGAGCAAAGCTTTCACAGGAGAGGAACAGAACAGGGCTGCAGAAGATCCTGTCATCTATGCTATGGACAAGGAACAGCTGAAGAAATCGATTGAACATACTCGTTCACTGATGCAGAAAGCGGCGAAAGACCTTGATTTCATGCTTGCAGCACAATACAGGGACGAAATGCTGAAGCTACAGGATATACTTGAAAGTAAATTATAATTTACCTTGGACACAATAGTTACGCACGGTGCGTTCTGCTGTACCATGAGTTTGTGCATATTCTTTTACTGAGACGAAATCCATATCTATCGGCATAATCAACTAACATCTTCTGCAAAAGTAGTTGTTTCTTGCCGATATCGGCAAGAAACAACCGTTTTTTTCTCTTATAGAGGAGAAATCATGCCGATAGCACAATGTAAAGTGCATTTCTCCGGACTTCATCAGACATGCACACTGATGCCACTTTACATGGTGCTATTGTAAAGCCGAACAATATAAAGTAGGAGGGGGGGGTATGAAATACTCTTTGATTTCATAATGTCATAAACTTATAATATTGCGAAATCAAGGAAAATAAGAATATGAGACAAGTAAGTTTTCATCATTTTTATCAGTTCGTTGGTGGATTGGAAATAATGTACTATTTTTGCAACAATAAATCCCGCCCGCTTCCCGTAAGATTAGCGTACCCAGCGGGACATTTTTTATTTATGGGAGTCAGATATACAAATCAAGCCATAACCACAGAGCAGCAAATTGACATTCTCAAAGAAAGAGGTCTGCTTATTGATAATGTCGAACAAGCTATTGAAGTTTTTGATAGCATCAGTTATTTTCGTCTTGCTGGTTATTGGCGACATCTTGAAATTGACCGTACTACGCATCTATTCACAGAAGATTTCTGATATTATTTATGCAACTATGTCAATAATCAAATTCATTAAAAACTGGACTCTGCCTATCGCGATGCTGGCTGGAGCCTTATCGTACTTCGTATATGTAAACATACACGCTCTTGACAGCACTCATGCCATTGTCAACCAATGTATAAGTATCGTGCAACCGGCACTTCTGTTTGCCATGCTGTTTGTGTCATTCTGTAAAGTAAGCCCGCGAGAACTACGTCCACACGCTTGGATGCTGAAACTGCTCGGAATACAGGTAATACCTTTTGTACTATTGGGAATATGGATTATACTATGTCCGGAAATGCCGGGGAGGGTCATCATAGAGAGTGCCATGATATGCTTGATATGCCCCACCGCCACAGCAGCTTCTGTTGTCACCATGAAACTAAAAGGCGACTCAAGCATTGTAGTGAGCTATACCTGCATCATCAATATTGTCACGGCACTGCTGGTATCTGTCATTGTTCCTTTTCTTCACGAAGCGAACAATCCGGACCTCAGTTTCACCACCTCATTTCTGATTATTACGGGAAAGATATTCCCTCTTCTCATCCTTCCCCTTGTCTTCGCATGGGGAGTAAGATTTCTGTTCCCGCGCTTCCACCGTTTCATCAAGTCGAAGACCAATCTGGCATTCTATTTATGGGCTGTATCACTGGCACTGGCGATAGCCGTAACCACCAAAGCCATAGTGAAAAGCGACGAAAGCATCTACAACCTGATAGGTATCGCCGCCGCCTCTCTGATATGCTGCCTCCTGCAATTCATTATAGGCAGACTTATCGGAAGAAAATACGGATGTGTGATAGCATGCGCCCAAAGCCTCGGACAGAAAAACACAGTTTTCGCCATCTGGATGGGATATACATTCATGAATCCGGTCACAGCCATGGCAGGAGGATTCTACAGCGTATGGCATAATGCCGTGAACTCCTATCAGCTATGGAAGGAGAGGAAGAAGGAAGGAAAAGAAACAGTATAAAGGGCGGTCTGCCACACTCCACACCATTTATTCAGAACACTCAATCACCATTCCGTCGTATGCAAACCGGAAACCTTCGGGCAACAGGCGGTCTTCTTCCGCATGGAGACCTACATTGTGAGACATGTGGATAAAGAAAGTCTTTTCAGCTCCAATATTTCTTGAAAAGGCAATGGCATCTTCCACAGTCTGATGGCTTGGATGCGGTTCATGGCGCAATGCATTCACCAATAACACCTTGACACCGGCAAGCAACGGAAGTTCCGTGTCAGGAATTGTTTTCATGTCTGTGATATAAGCCAGACTGCCGATTCTGAAACCGAGAATAGGAAGTCTGCCATGCATCACTCTGAGAGGCATCACCTCCACATCGCCGATGGGAACAGGGATATGCGGAGACATGCGCACAAGATTAATGGAAGGAACTCCGGGATAACGCTTCTCTTTGGGAGTGAAGCAGTATGGTATCCGTTCTTCAAGATGACGGGCACAAAAATCCTCTGCATACACGTCAACTTCGCCAAAGGTACAGAAAGGGCGCAAGTCGTCAAGTCCGCCCACATGGTCATAATGTTCATGAGTAATCAGGATAGCATCGAGTTTGGCAAAAGGAACAGAAAACATCTGCTGACGAAAATCCGGGCCGCAATCAATAAGAATCCTCTTTCCTTTGGTCTCTATCAATGCAGAACAACGCAAACGCTTGTCATGTATATCCGTTGAAGTACAAACTTTGCAGTTACATCCTATTTGCGGAACCCCGGTAGAAGTGCCACTCCCTAAAACCGTTATCTTCATCATCTTAATCTGTTTTCTAATTCTGAGGTTTCAGAAACAACAATATCTCATAAATCGAATGCAAAATTAAAGCATTTATCTGAAAAGAATGAGGTTTCATGTTTTTTTGTTGTGACCACTCTTGCTTAAGCGGGTGTATTTGTGGGTGTACTCACAGACTTCTCTTCTTGTTTATTTATATTGGTTGTACTTGACTGTATTAACAACATCGGCTGCAACCCGAAAAGATTGCAGCCGATATTGAATTAATTATAATCAGAATGCGATTGGACCAATACATGAGTCCTAATTCTCATGTCAGTTCTGAAACGAACTTATTTCATAATGACTTTGCGAGAAGTACCGTCTGAATACTTGACTATGTTGACACCCTTCTGTGCCTGTGGCAGAAGAACACCATCTACAGAATAAATGCCAATGACAGTTTTCTCTCCTTCATCCGTCAAATCATCTATGACAATGCCTTCGATACCTGTAACCACAGAAGCCGCCTGATAGTAAGCTTCAAGTTCGTCTTCGCTGATAATTATCCAACGCTGGTTTGTAGCCGAGTTAGAGAAGTTGAAGTTGGCAATAGAGTTTGAGCCGTAGCCTGTACGACTACCAAATGCACCTGCCTGCAAAGACTTATTGCCGCCATTGTTCCATGTGAACCAATAGCCGTATGTCTTGAACTTATCACCGGAAGCACCAAATTCCAAATCGACTCTGCCCGGAAGCAACTGGAAGTTCTCAGTAGCAGAAGGGTTTGCCTTTGTGGCAAGAGTGACAGCACTTCCGGAAGAAGAATGCGTCATATACTTACCAGACATCACATTCTTGAAACGATAGTACCCTGTCGAAGGTGTATATTCGATGTACCATGCGGCAGAGTCATTGACTTCTTCAAACGATTTCGGTTTCCATCCCATAGCAGAAGCATTACGCTGATAGAGGAAGCCAGCATCGTAAAGTCCTCTGTCTGCACTCTCGCTTACGATATAATACTTCTTGTCCTCATCAAAGGTATATGTATAACATGGCATACCGTTAGAATATGAAGAAGTTGGGCAAAGACCGTCCTCGCAAAGATATTCTGTCAACAAAGCATTGGCAAAGTAAAGCAACTTGCTGCCACTATCCTCATGGGCACCGTTGATACCGTAATTGAGCAATTGTGAAGTTCCGCCATTGGCATGAGTAGCCCACATGTGTGTACCGTCACCAGTTACACGAACTTCATTGTTTGCGGTATTCTCCAAGAAGTTCACAAGTTCGTTGGCACGGCGACCAAGCCAATAGCCCCAAGTTGTATTCTCACGAAGCTCTGCACAATTAGACCAACGTTGAGTCGTACCGACACCCACACCGTGATTAGTTTCATGCTGAACTGTTCCTGTGCGCTGATAAGAAGGATTAGGACCTATACGCATCCAGCCTCCGTATGAACAATCGGCAGTAGGAGTACCTGAACCATAATGACCGGAAAGATGGAATCCACGGAAACCGGAACAATAGTTATAATCTTCCATCGCTTCAGCAATAGCCGCACGGCAACGCTCATTCTCCGCAGCTGATCCGCCATCGTCCCAAGACCATGTACAATTTGCCTCAGGAAGGGTGACAACCTTCACCACATCACCATAGCCCACCTGATTACCTGTTGAAATGGCGTATGCACGCATGTAATATACTGTAGCAGGCTTAATATCCTTCATATAGTAAATGTTACCGGCATGAGAATAATAAGAAGTGCTGCGCTCGTCAAGAACTGTCGGTTCACGGTTTTCAGAGCTGTAACAGAAACCACGCTCCTTGATGGTAGAGCCGTTAGCTTTAAATGTGGCACGTCCGAAAGCAATCTTGCATCCACGTGCAATATACGGATTGGTCACCACAATAGGAGTCTCCCCTGTAGGATTTGAAATATTGAAAACAAGTTCTGCTTTTTCAAGAACAACAAGCTCTGCTGCAAGTTCTGCAGAAGTGGCATCACCGTTTTTCGACAAAGCTATTGCCGCATCGATTGCAGCTCTGAAATCAGCGGCACCTTCAAGGTCTGCATTATATGCCTCCTCTGCCACAAGAATAGCATCTGTCAATTGTTTATATTCGGCTATGGAAACTTTGGCTGCCTCAACTGCCACTTCAAGATTTTTCACCGCCGTCTGCACAGAAGCATTGTCGCTTTCTTCATTTATCAGCTTTGCAGCATCAATGGCAGTCTGAAGTTGAGTCAACACAGAAGTCTGCATCATATTGCCCAAAAGCGACTCCGTCGAAGCAATAACACCCTGAAGCTCTGCCACCATATCGGCAGAAGAAATATCGCCAAGGAAATAGAGACGGAAATTATCTACTGCAAGCCAGTTTCCTGAAGCATTTTCAGCCTTGAAACCAATCTCTACCTCGCCAGAAATATTGGTGAATGACACTGTATAGTCATTAGGAGTATATACAGGTTCTTGCTTGTCGCCAGCATAGATGTAGGCTCCCGTACACTTCTGTGAAGTGGAAGACTGATTGTAGTTCTGAGCCGCCACCGTCAGTTTATAACGTCCGTTAGGAAGGTTAGTAAGCAACTGACTCACGCTTGCATCGCCAGCCCTGTTTCCGGCAGAAACCCATTTCTCCAGATAAGCTGCACCGGACTTTTTCTCGAATGAGTTGTTGGTCTGAACATTTAGATTCAGGCTCTTCCAGTTGTCTGTGCCGTCTTTATCGAAATTAGGATTCAATATATAAGATGTATAGTCAAGAGGATTCTCCTCACTAACATTCAACTGACGATAAGCCTCAATAGCTGCATTCAGTTTTTTGTCTGCTTCAATCACTGCTATCATATCGACATCAGCATTGTCATAAACATTCTGTGCCTCATCAATAGCAGCCTTCAAGTCTGACGCTCCGTTGCCTGTACCATCGCCATAGAACTTATTGGCAGAAGCCAGCGAAGCTTCGAGAGAAGATTTATCTACAGCCATGTTCTCAGCAAGAAGCTGCACATAATCTATCACAAGGTTTGCAGAGCTTGCAGAACCATTAGCACCTGCCACATAACCAATCTGAATCTTACCTGTAGTGGTCTTGGTCAAAATAAAGTTTATTTCATCGAGTGTCCACTGGTTAGAAGGATAGCTACTGACTGTTGACTTCACCTTTGTGCCGGCATCCGGTATCCAAGACAAGTCACTGGTACCGGCTGTAGCTGTATAACCATTATAAGTAGGTGCTTTTATGGTATAAGTACCTGCCGGAAGAGTTACTGTCTGATAGTACCCGAAAGTCTGTCCCCATCCGGTAGATAGGGCAAGACCGCCTCCTACTTCTCCATCATAGCCTGAAGCCGGAACACTTCCTCCGTTAAACACTCCTTTAAAACCAAATTCATATACACCGGAAATTGTGTAATCAATAGTAAAATTAGGTGTCCATCCCGGAATTTCAAGAATCTCCTGAGCCACATTAGCAGAACTGGATGAAGAGTAATTAAAGTCAGTGTCAAAATTGTAATTAGACAGAAAGTGCTTCGTCACATCTGTCTGTGCATTCACCTGAAATATACCGGATAGCAATAATGCACAAGTAATAATTGGTTTCTTTAATCTCATGTAAATAAAAAAATTAATTAATTGTAACTATTCAGCAAAAATAATACGAACATAACTTTCGTGCAAATGATTACATGTTAAATCATTATAACACATAACATAAATACGCGTACTAAACTAAAATTATCTGTTATCTTATTCAAGTTTTGCAAGTTGAACCTGCTCACAAAACACAAAAACAAACCACAACCACTAAACACAAAAAGCCAAAAAGAAGAGAGACAGCCGCTCTCTGCCCCTCTTCTTTCAATTATCCACAAACAACAGTTTGTGTGTGTTATGCCTGTGTATGTCCACCGTCTATTGTCTCCTCGTCAACGTCCTGCATCTCAAAGCTACAGCTTCTGAGAAGTCTCTTTAACTTAGGCGATGGGGCGAACAGCACCTTCTTCCTGTATATATTGTTCGCACTCACATCCTCTGCCTTATCCACTGACTTGCAGCAGACGCTCAGACGGAACGTGCCCAAATGAGGAATCTCGACCGAGTGACCGTTCAGAAGATAGTTCTGGAACTCGTTCATGACAGCTTCACAGCTTGCGCCCACATGTCCCTTAGAGATTGCACTGTTACGTGCAGCACTGTCTATCAGTTCATCAGAGGAGATTCTTGAATAGGTTATGACACGTGTGACAAACGCAGACTTGTCCTTGACTGCTATTCTCTGGAAATTTGATTTCAAACTTATCTTTCCCATTTTTGTTTCTTTTTTTCTGTGTGAGTAAATGATTCTGAATACGGACAGCTGTGCACTCAGTCCGGCGATTTCAAAAGCGTTGCACACCCGTCTTTTTTCAATCACGGTGCAAAGATAAGGCATTTACAAACACCAGATTTTTCATCCAAATATTTTTTCCGTTTTTTATGAAAAAACTTTTGTTTATCAATATAACTGCCTGATTATCATCGAGTAATTTTTTCCAAGCCGTTATCGTGTTTATTGCAGTTCAGTCGTTTGTACGATTACACATGTAAGAACACGTCCCTATATAAGAATAGGAAAAAGGATAACGAGGAGTATCCATACCTCCTCAGCAAACACCTTCCAATATACCTTAACCAGCCTTCTCTCCCATTGTACCTAAAGCCGTATTCAATGCTCATAGCAAAATTTTTTATCTATATTTTTTAACAAAATTATTTTATGACAAAATGACGACAAATCACGATTATTTTAATCCTTATTGTTTGTTTTGTATCCAAAAATGCTTTCTTTTTGATTTTGCCAAATGTTAAAATTCCAAGCCCTCTGACACGCGTCAAAATCGACCGCACCGAACTTTTCTCGGAGAATGGTGATTCTACGCGCATTCTCTGACACCTCATCGGAATGTGAAATAGTGTTTCATTTTTGACAGTTCTTTTACATTTGTTTATCTTTGGCGAAGAGTTTTTTTCTCCAATCTACTAAGCGCACGAATTTCCAGCGCACTGTCGTCACTTTTCCAGCGCACTGTCGTGACGACGACAGTGCGCTACAAATTTGCGCGCTTAGTAGATTGGAGAAATTTTCAGCGTAGATTTTTTGAAAAGGTACTTGGAAAGGGGAAAAAAGGCTGTTCGCCTCGGTAGAATTGTTAAGAAGTGTATAATTCATGTTTTGAAAAAGTGTCTGAACAAAAGCTGAAAAACGAATGATTTTTTGGGGTGATTTGAAGGCAGAAACAGTAGAATTAGCCATAACCCATTAATAATCAATAAATTACTAAAATAAACAGAAATTTCAAAAAATTACGTCCGGCACGATTTTTTGAGCGTCTTGACGATTTTTATATTTGATTGATTATCAATCATTTATCTCAATAGCATTTTTTTGTCTTTTCGCCGTCAACAAGAAATCGCTCGAAATGTTAAATTTTCATTTTGGGCGAAAATATCATTTTGTCAAATCGAAAAAAGGATTTCAAGCCGAATAATTAACATCTGATAAATAAAAGAAGTGACTGTTCAGCTGTCCGAATATGATGTGGTTATTGATTGCAATGTAGGGATGCACCCCGGTGCATCCTAAGTATTTAAGGCTCATTCCGACTGTTAAGTAGGTTGTGTTCAACAGAATACTCCGTATATGTATTTGTGGGTGCGTGCACAGACTCATCCACTTAAACAAACACGAAAAACAATCCATCAAAACCAATCACAGAAAATAAAAACAGCCTCTAAAGCCACAAAAAAATCTGAGGTTTTAAGATTAAAAGATTACAATATTACATGTGATAATCCTCTAATCTGAAAACCTCAGATTTACAACTTAGTATCAAATATTTGTTACTTTACATTCCAAGCAGGCTTTGTAAAATACCAGTTCTTTGTGTCAAGAAGCTTTGAATAGATTGCTTCATCACGAGTACCAATAACAATAGTGTGATCTTCCTTGTCAGTACGTACACCACGGCTTGCCACTTTATTTGCCAACCATTCTGTACCTTTCTGTCCTGCAACATTCTTATGATTTGCAACACGAACAAGATCGGCAAAACGGTTTCCTTCAAATGAAGTTTCAAGAGCAAGCTCATCAATTATGATATTCTCTACTGCATTGATAATCTCATCCTTACTTGCAGTCTTAACATCTACATCCTGAGCAGCAAGAAGCACATCGTATGCGTATGCTGTAGTATCATTCAGACCTGTGATATTTGTAATCGGCGACTGTTCCTCTCCTGTTTGCCAGCTGCCAAAGCCACAACCACGAGCATGAATACCATAATTTCTCGTCCATACATCATCCGAGAAGTCAAGGAAGAAAGACTTATACTCAAGGCTATCTACATAATAGAGCGCACCTTGGGCATTATATCTCATCTCGCGTGTATAAGTAGTATCTTTAAGCGCATTACCTTCCTCGTCATACTTCTGGTCTCCATTTTCATCCAGAACATTCTCTACATGCATAACAGAAACGATAGACGGAGTGTTAGCCCTGCTCAAACCATCTTTCAGAATTGCAAAAGCGTGCTGTGGGAAACCGGCTCTGTTGATAGCTTCTGCAAGCTTCAGCCAGATGTAACATTTACGATAGGTTGGTATCGTATAATAGAATGTAGAACCATTTGCTGCTTTTGAACACAAATTATATGCTACACCTTCATGTCTAACTTCAGAGACTGAGCGCATCATTCTGGCATCACCACAAGTATAATCCTCACGTCTTGGTGTACTACCCACCTGACTATAATAAACATAAGTCTGCTCATCACTGAGTCCCTGATAAGCATCGGAAGGAGTGAACTGAATCTTATCGTAGGTAGGAACAACACTGATTGCACCAGAAGTAGAGACAGTCTCATCACCATTTTCATCAGATCCAACCTCTGAACTCTGGCTTGATGTGGTTATATAACCAAAAATGTCAGAAACACGAGTCAGCATAGTACCGAACTGCTTGTTTGCAGAACTTGGTATAGAAGTGATGACTTCACCCTCTACCAAATACTCGGAAGCATAAGCTCCCCATGGTGTACCTGTACTGGTGACACTCATGTATGAAAATCCTGTTGATGACAGTCTGGACTTCGTAGCCATAACATAGTCCATCGGAAGAAAAGAAGAGGTGGTCTTCAAATAGTCATAATAATACTGTGCAGCAGTCTTATAGTCATTGACATCTCTGCCACGAAGAAGATAAAGATCACCGAGAACAAGACGTACAGGAATGAACGACAAGCTTGCAGAAATGGCTCTTGCTCCATTGTCATAGCTTCCATAATTAGGATATTCTGTGTCAATATATCTTGTCAGTCCAAGATCCAACAGTTTATCGACAAGGTTATCCTTGTTCACCAGATTTGCGTTATAGTCGAAGTTCTTTATCACATCAAGAGACGAAATAGGGTCTGAGATAAAAGGAACTTCTCCATAGTTCTGTACCAACTGAAGATAAGTCCAAGCACGTATAGCCTGCACCTGTGCGTATTCAGGCAGCATGTACTTGATATTGCTTTTTACCTGGCTTGTATCGGCATTATGAATATAAAGGTTACAGTTATTAATCACATTATAATAGTCCCTTATATTCAACATGCTGCATGAGCCGTCTTCAGGATTCTCAAAATTAGCGATAGCGGAGAGCGTGTCTGTTGTGTATGATGTAGGAACAACCAAATCGCCTCTAATCTCTCCAAGAATCACATAACGCTCTGCAATGTCTTGTACAGACTTCATTATACCCCAATATGAATAAAGGGTATCATTTGCATTCACATAGGTCTTGTCACCGGTATCGACTGATAACATATCTTCACATGAAGTAGAAGACATACCCACCAGCAGCGACAATGAAAGCATTCCTATAATAGATTTCTTTTTCATTTTGTTTCTTTATTTAGTATATTAAACTTTCACAGCTCCAAACTGTTATTGTTACATGAAATAATGTACAACTATTATATACCATATCAACTATACAACATGGACGCTTGTGAATCTAATAATACATGTTTCTTCTTTACAAGTTTATCTTAACTCCAACATTGAAACTACGACTCTGCGGAAGAAGACCTGCATCTATACCTTGATATAATACGCTATTTCCACAAGAGAACTCAGGGTCAGCACCAGTATATTTGCTAACGACAAACACATTGTTTGCTTCGCCCCAGATTGTCAAACCTTGAATCCAGCTAAGATTCAAAGGCAAATTATAGGAAAGACGTACATTCTTCAATTTGAGATAAGAGCCATCTTCAATCCAACGGTCTGAGAAACGCTCATTGTTCACCCACTCATCACTGGTTGTAGAGCAAACACGAGGTACATCAGTTACCTGACCTTCATTTGTCCAGCGATTGACAGCAGCAGTAGTCTGATTATAGAATCCATTTACACTCTCAAGCTGAGAACGCTGATAGTTGAAAATGTCGTTTCCAAGTGAATACTTGAAGTTCACGTCAAGAGACCAACGCTTGTAGCTGAAGTTTGTATAAATATTTCCATAGATGTCCGGATTAGGGTCACCGATAATAGTCTTATCCTCTTTATCAATGATACCATTACCAGAAAGATCTTCAAAGTGAACATCACCAGCCTTAAAATATTTATAAGGTTCACTTGTTACTCCTGTAGGATATTTCAGGTAACCGTCTTTTCCTGCTGCTTTTGCTTCTGCATCTGTAGAGAAGACACCAGCAGTTTTGTAACCATAGAATACTCCTGCTGCATGTCCTACACTTGTAAGAACTTCCGCACCATAGATGTTCGTTATATAATCTTCGTCAGGAAGAGACTTAATCTCATTCTTGTAGTGACCGACGGTAGCACCAAGTTGCCACTTGAAATTTTTTGTATTGACAAGAATTGCATTAACATTGATATCAGCACCTATATTACGGAGAGAACCACCATTGCACCAATATGACTTAAGACCAGCCATATAGTTCAGAGAAGTCAAAGTAAGAAGATTGTCAGTGTTGCTTACATAGAAATCAACTCCAGCTTGGATTCTATTGTTAAAGAAAGAACCAGAAAGACCAGCATTGAAGCGACGAGTAGTCTCCCACTGTATCTCAGGGTTTTCAATATTTATTAGCTGCAAACCAACGGCAGTCTTCATGAAATTCCGAGACTGGAAATAAGTACGACTTGCTGAATAATCTATATTATCATTACCACTCTCATCATAGCCTAAAGTAAGCTTCAAATAATCTACACCTGCGGTTTTTCTCATCCACGGTTCATTAGTAATCACCCATGCAGCCTGAATAGAAGGGAATATACCCCACTTTACTCCAAACATTTTAATTCCTTCAGAAGCCTCTTTACCAAAACGTGATGAAGCTTCTGCGGAAACGGTTGCCTCAAGGAAATAAGTGTTTTTATAGCTGTAATTGGCATTTACATAATATGCAAGATTTTTCCAAGCGTCATTAGTGCCATCTACATTTCTGAATGAATCCGAGTTACTGTTATTCGGCATTTTATCATTACCACCGTTATAACCCACTATAAAGTTATCAGAATATGAATTGGAAGTCATGCGGAAGCCACCAAATGCAGCAACATTGTGTGCACCATAATTATTCTGCCAGTTAATACGGAAATCTTCATAAATAGAAGTTTCCTTTCCAAAGAGACTACGTTTTACATTGGTAATATCTCCAAGTCCAACAAGATTATAAACAGGAGAACCAGCAACTGGCATATAGAACTTCTCGCTTGTACGGTTAAGCTGATAAGCAAAACGGTTCGTAATATTAAGGTGTTTGTTTATCTCCCACTTAGGCATAATGTTGAGATTGAACTGAGTCACCTCCTGATTGTTCTTATTATTACCTTCTCCGTTCTCAAGAATCCAATAAGGGTTAGCCAACGCAGAGTTCGTACTGTATTTGGAAGCAAAACCAAAAGGATAATTGTCATCATCCACTCGCTTTCCTGCATAAACGTCAGAACGATGAAGCTTTCCGTCCTCACCTGTATAATAACTGTATTTGCTGAGGAATGGTGCCTGAATAAGCCCTAATACATTTGGAGAAGAAATAGGTCCTTCCTCATAATTCTCAGCCCAACCGTTACTGCGAAGATCATAAGTTGAACGACTATATGCCAAGTCTAACTGAGTACTGATGTTCTTCACCAACTTAATATCTGTATTAAAACGGATATTCAAACGATCAAAAGAGTTCTCTTTTGCAGTAGATTGAGACTGAGCGTAACCAAGTGAAAGATTGTACATAGCCACATCATCACCACCCTGAACATTTACCTTATAGTTCTGTGAGAACGCATTCTGATATAATCCATCAGACCAATCCGTATCATTATGATACATCGGATACCAATAATAATCAGGATTATCATTCAAGAACGGAATCGAAGCAGCAGCCGTACCGTTCTCTTGTCCGTACTTTGTAGTACCGATAAGATCGCTGACATATCTCTTATACTGGTTGGCATTCATCATCTTTGTCGTTGTCGGCATTGTCTCAACACCGCCAAACACAGACACATTAATCTTTGTAGCCATACTGCGACCACGCTTAGTATTAATCACAATCACACCATTACCGCCTCGTGCACCATAAAGAGAAGTTCCGTTTTTCAGTACCTGTACACTCTCAATATCTTCAACATCTATACCACTCAATACATTATTGAAGAAACCGTCATGGATAGAAGATCTGTCAAGCTGCATATCTATAATCATTCCGTCAACAACAAAGAGTGGCTGTGCATTAGTATTGAGTGAGTTCAAACCTCGGATAAACATCGCAGCACCTTGTCCACGCAATCCGCTACGATTGATTGTACGAATATCACCACCCAGTTTATTCTCTATTTCCGTATCAATTGTTATAGAGCTTGAATTATCAATAATAGCTGTCTTTTGAGCAGTCAATACAGTGTTAGATGAATAGAAAGAATTAAACTTGTTACTATACAATGCAACAGAAGGTACTTTATTACCATCAATAGCAACCTGCACATCATTATATTCCGGTACTGTCACATATAAAGATGTAACAAATACAGGAACACTGATTGTATAATGTCCGTCTTCATCTGTCATAATAGAATAACGGTTATCATTATATGCCTGAACTCGTGCACCATCCAAAGGTTTTTTAGTGGCCGCATCATACACGTATCCACTCACCTCTTTCATTTCATATTTAGGAGCAACCTTTACAGGTTTGCGACGTATTGAATCTACAGTTGCATCGGATTCTTCTTGCGCCATCAGTGTTGTAGCTCCTGACAACATCATAAGTCCAATGCCGGCTTTCAAAAAGCCCTGTTGGAAATTATTATTCATAATATTTTTCATTGTCTTCTTTTTTTTGTGTTAGCAAAAAAATCATTCGTCTTTTGCCTTGAAAATGATTTTATCAATCCACATTTCACGAGTGTATTTACTGGTTTCTCTTGAGCTTACATAGCAAACAATTTTAAGTGTCACGTATGCATCATCAAGTCCCATGTAAGCAACTGGAAATTCAAAATCCTTGGCAAGCAATACACTATCCATTATTTGTAAATTACCATTTTCATCAAAATGTGGAGCTACATTCTCAAAGCTTGTACCGCTACCATGTCCACCCTCTGGGACACTTAATGTGGTAGTAGTGACAGTTGGCTTACTTTCTGTATGATAAGACAACTGTGCACGGAACTTCGTAGGTTTATCAGCTTCTGTATTATATGCCATAAGTACATATATATCATACTTACAAGACAAAGTATTAGGAATCTTAAATGTAACTTCCGGCAACGAAGATGAAGACTGTTGAACTGTTTTCACAATGTTATATGAAGCAGTCGTGTCAATAGCTTCTCCGTTCTCACCCATCCCTACTACATGATATTCCCATGTATAAGGAACAAGTGAACATTTTGCGTAAGTCTCAATATTAGAAGTTCCTAATGCAGAAATTTCTTTATCAAAAGCCCAAGATAAGCTCGGCTTAAAATTAAAGTTATTCACCACGTAGGCATAACCATTGCTAAGTGTCGTCGGCTCTGCACCGTCAAACAGATTGGTACACTCTGGAGCATAAAAAGCGGTATTAGTAAGTGAAGTGCTTTGAATAGTACTTGTCAAAGAGTCACATGCCCCCGGTACTGCAAAATCTTTATAGGATTTTCCATATTGATAATTTGCATTAAATACAAGGTTCTGACTAACAGCACGCTTCGTGTACCACTCTGTCACAGAATCAAGCTCTTCCGGAGTGAAACTTGTTGTTACTGATGTTGTCGATTCTGTACCGTCAGCATTCTCAGTCACCACAGTCTGCGTGTATGAATCCCTGAACTTATAATAGTTCTTTGACTTTTCTATGGCTTGTTTCCATGCCTCATTAGTAGGCATAATCATGGCATAGCAACTGTCTTCTCTATTGATATAAGCTCTTATCGTGTTAAGAAATTCATTATTTACAAAGGTAACAGAATCCACCCATGTAATCTCTCCATCTACAGTAGGACCTTGTGTACTTGCATCTTCATCGAAATCTATAATCTCATACTTTTTTATAAAAGCATTGAGAGAATCCAATTCAGGTATAGTAGCTATATATTCATACAAATTAGGCTGGTATGATATAGCCTGATCTACAATATGAAGGATTCCATTGTTTGCACCAATGTTAGACTGTACAATATTGCAATTCTTTATAGTACCTTTAGCGCAGTTGAACATCGCCGTCTTACTATTAAACAATTCAATGTCCGTACTATCAGCCCCAGACAAGACATAGCTGTAACGAGCAAGACTATTGCGTATCAACTCTTTCTCCACAGTATATGCACTCTCCACTGTTCCATCCTTCAAAAGATTATCATAACGCTGATAGCCAAAAGTACCATTCTTTGGTGCCCAAATCGTAAATGTTTGGTCATTATCCAAAAGTTCAGCATAAGTCTGAGGAGTTACAGAACCTTCAGACTTTGAATAATGAACTCTCCTCAAAATATCTGCAAATTCAGACAACTCTTCGTTTGACTTAATATTCTCCCACAAAGAACTTCTACCGGCAACATCTGGGTTGATGTTAAAATGTTCATCGGAACAAGCCCCCAGTCCTGCCATCAAAGCAGTTCCCATAAGAGTTCCGCCAAACCATTTAATATATTTCTTGTTCATAGAATTTTTATTTTTAGTTTTTTAGTCAAAAGTTCTTGAGCCTTTTAGCTTCCAAACGGTTCCAAAAGCTCAAGAACCTTAAAACTGTATTTTAGAATTTATCTTCTGAGATATCTCCATTATATATTGTTCTAGGAACAAGCTCAAGATAATCAAAGAAGAATTCTGTATTGCTTGAATCAAGAACAGACTTAAATCGTATATAATAAGTCTTTCCAGCCTCCAATCGCCCTGTATAAACAATTCTTCGGAGACAGTTCGTACAGTCACGTCCCGGTACTCCTGAAGCAGGGAAGAAATATGCAGGCCCCTTCATATAACCATTGTTACGCATGGCTTTGTCTTTTTCCATAATTGCATCCTCATTACCCAATGAGGTATCAGACTGCCAGTTCACCATAGTAGAAGAGCCTCCCAAACGCAAATCAAGCGGAATACCATAAGCTGCAAGGTTATTAGGATTCTCTCCTACATAAATCTGCGCCATACCACGGTTGCCGTTAGCATTGATTCCATAACGAATTTCGTATGTACCTGTATATGGCACAGGAGGAAGCTTCATTGTAAAATCATATACACCTTGAATATTCCATTCATCAGTCTGATAATCCAACCAAGTTGTCGCACTTCCAGCATTTCCTTGGTTTGGCAGATAATTAAAGACAGTCTCATCCGTCATATTAAGTACATTATCAAAGTAGTCATGTTTGAAGACCCAGTCAGTACCATTAGTTTTATTCATACGCAGACCGTTTGTCATCAACTCAGGCAGAAGAGAGCAAATATCATAACGCATACGCTCATTAAGCACTTTGTTAGGCACATCGCTTGTCCAAAGAAGAATTTCATCTATCGGAAAATAATAACCATTTCTCGCATAGTTTTCATTTTCTCCATTTGTCTCATTAATCTTCACACCTTCAATATTCACATTTCTTTCTCTGTAAGTAACAAGGTTGTATTCTGACTGACGATTTATTCGTTTGCCATTTCTTATACCCGTAATCTTCATTGAACGACGGTGAGGGTCAAGTGTTTCATAATACTCCCACACATTTACGTTGAATGAAGTACCGTCATTAGGTGAACCAGAAAAATAACCTTTCTCATTAGACCAGATAACCATATTATTCCAAGTAAGCAATTCTGGAAGAATATGATATGCCACAAACTGGTTCACAGCATTCTCAGGATTTGTATAGTCCTCACCATAACTTGTCCCCTCATTATAATAAGCATTATTCTGAAGATATGTCATAAGCTCGGCTACACTATTTATACCATTAGCCTCATAAACAGAGTCCGGTTCAACAAATACAGTAAAACCTAAATATCTATGTTCCGGATACTGCGAGTTACCTGTTTTAGTAGAGATTACTTCTCCGGCTTCCTCAAAATCCTCATAAGCATCATCACGCCAAACAAGCAATTTGTCATCCCAACCAGTCATTTCAAGCAATCCTCCAAAGAAAGAAAGATTAGGTGTAGCCTCAATCAAATCAGCCACAGTAGCCTTTGAAGGAGAAAGTACTTTATCTATGACATGAATATATCCGTTCTCCACTTCAATATCCATTTCTGTAATCTTGGAGTTGGTATTCGCATAAATGACAGTAGAACCGTCCTCTGCATTTGTATAGGTAAATGTAATGTACCTATCATTCATGTTCGCATAATTCTCTGCTTTGTCAAATTCTGTACTGGCAATAGCTTCATTGTTTCCGTGGTCAATGATACTGTTGAAAACAATGTACTCAGCTACAGAGTCAGGCAGTTCACTGACTTCTTTAGAAGAAACTTCTCCGATAGTCAACAGTGAATCAATATACAAGTCTATAGCCTCGTTTGTAGGTGCAAAACAAGTATAGTTTCCACGTGCAGCAAGCAACTCATGCATCGTAGAGCTTGATCGTTTGCTCGGATGTACCCTACCCAAAATCTCATAATAGCTGCTAAAGTCAGGGTTATCCCTGAGATGATCTATCATCATCTCTCCCGTGAAAGTGTAAAGATTTGAATCGTCTATATTTTCTTTGCAACTATTCAACGTTAGAGCAGCACAAGATGCAAGCAGCACCCCAATGCCACAATAATTTTTTATTTTATCAATAACTATCATAACTCATCTGTTTTTGAAGTAGTTTCATTTATTGCCCATATACTATTTTGATGGAGCAATGAATTTTTCTTTATTTCATTATTATAAATAGGTGAAAACAAAGACTTGATAGTTGCAAGCTTTGCGCTTATCGCTTTCGAATTTGTAGCATACTTCCTTCCAAGGAATTTACTAATCATAGAAGAAGTCTCACCTTTACGCTGTGCATATCGAACAAGGTCAAACCAACGTTTTCCTTCACCGACAAACTCTCTCTGACGTTCAGCAAGAACAAGTGCCTCAATACCTTCCTGAGTGGAGAACGTGCTGAAATTCAAGGAATCCGTAGCTGCATTCGTATTATTAGTTGCATAAGCGTATGGATTTGAACGCTTGAATATATTGCGAACAATAGTAAAAGCTTCTTTCAAATGCTCTTCATCAGCATAAAGCTGGCTCATAGCTTCTGCCTTCATCAGCATAATATCTGTCAAACGATACATTATCCAATTTGCATCATTTGGTAATGAACGTGTTACAGTACCGACACGAAGATTTGTAGCTCTATTATCAGACAAACCAGAAGTAGCACTTGTTCCTACAGATTGTGATATTAACGTAGCATCATATTTACCCAAACCAAAAACATCCTGTTCCGCAGAAACATATCGCATAGTTTCCCAACAACGATAGTCTGTCTTAGGAAACACAGCAGACGGTGTCAAAGTGTTTACATTTTCCAAAGCTGACGAGAAAATAGCGGCAGAACATACAATCTTGTTTGCCGAATGGGTATTTCTTGTCAAGAAATAACTATTGTTGTCATCTCCAATAACCATTATATTCCCATTATTTGTACCATCAAGCTGCAATTCAAAAATACTTTCATCCGAATTACCTAATCCAAAAATATTTTCAAAAGCTCCTACTGAAGTGATGAAATTAGAATTAGGAGAGATTTCATTAGGAATGAGAAGGTCTTCATCAGAAATCTCTATATTTGCAGCACCAATAGAACCTACATATTTCTTAATGTAATCAATTTTCTCCTCTCTCATCTTCTCTATGACAAAATCACAACACTGTATGCACTTCTCATAGTCTTCTCTTGACTTGTTGCCATAAATGGCTACAGAATCGGCAGAAGCATTCTTACTTGCTCTCCAAAGATAAGCATCTGCAAGAATTGCATAGACAGATTTCTGAGTAATACGTCCCTTATTATACACCGTATTACCATAATCCTTCATTGCCTCGTCTTTAACAGCTTCCAAATCCATGATAATACTGTCAAGAACCTGCTGCTGAGTTGATTGAGCTATCAGGAAATTCTGCCCATCATTATTGTAATCCTGAGTTACATAAGGCACTTCACCGAAAGTGCGCACAAGCCAGAAATGACTCAGTGCCCTAAGAGCCGTAGCTTCTGCTCTCATAGGAAGCCAGTCGCTATTAGAAAAACTCTCATCTTTTTCTAATATTTCCGGACCATGTACAAGCACCTTGTTACAGTAATTTATCTCGTTATAGAAAAGTGTCCAATCAAACATATTGCTTGTCGGGAGAAGATTGGCATTCATCAGATTATCCAAAGCAACCCATCTTGTACCACTATTCTTCTCAAAATTGTCAGAACGAGCTTCACCCCATAGGATATAAGTCTTCAGCATGTCATCCTTTACAAGACGAGTATAGCAAGCTGCAATCACATTCTCAAGGTCATTTCTGTCCTCCCAAAACTCCTCTTCTACAATAGAGGAAGATGGGGTAATCGTCAGAAAGTCGTCACATGACGTCAATCCGACTCCGGCAGCCAAACATCCACAAAGGGTTATCTTTTTTATTATATTTCTTTTCATACAATCATTTTTTAGAATTTTATTCCAAACTCTTGCATTCCAAAGACTTTACAGCCTTTCATCTGTCAAAAGTTTTCAAACTCTTTTTTTTAGAATCCAACATTTACACTAAGAGTGAAAGACTTTGAACGAGGTGTCTTCGAGTTATCGTAACATACACCCCATGAACCATAAGAGACTTCAGGGTCAACACCAGTGTACTTAGTCCAACAGAACAAATTGTTTGCAGAAGCAGAAAGACGAAGACTTTGCAATCCCCAGTTTTTCACAACCTTTGCAGGAACATTATAAGAAAGCTGTGCGTACTGCAAACGCAAGTAGTCACCCTTCTCCACGTATCTGTCACTACCAAGTGCGTTATATGAATCTATCAAACCTGAGTTCAAAGCACGTGGGATTTCTGTTATATCTCCATTCTTTCTCCATCTCCAGCTGACAGCCTGACTCTGGTTGATATTAGAACGCATCGACTCATTGTTAAGACGTGTCATATTCACAAGCTTATTTCCGAATCGATAGTTGAAGCTAAGTTTCAGAGTCCATGCAGAATAGTTGAAATTCAAACCAAATCCACCATTGAACTTAGGATTTGAGTTACCAAGATAAACAATATCAAGTTCATTTATCTGACCATCATTGTTAATATCTTCATAGATAGCATCACCTCCACTGAACTCATAATTCTTACCGCCATAGTTAAAATACATCTTAAGTGGATTACCCTTTGCGTCAAAAACGACATTGCCGTTGGCATCGCGAACTACTGGACAAGTAGCATTTTCGCCTCTTGCCTCAGCTGCTGCCGCTGTATTCTCACCGTATGTGTCGTATGATTCGGCAGAGAAGCCGTTATGGTCGTAATCATAGCGATATACTCCCTTATATCTGAATCCATAAATAGAACCGACAGCATTACCAACCTGAATACGCTGCAAATACTTAGCATTCTCATAACCATAGTCTGGATTCATAGTAGCAAGTACTGTGGCATCCATAGCTGTAATCGTATTGATATTCTGTGCTATATTAAATGACGCCGACATAGAGAACTTACCTTTCTTCAAGAACTTACCTGTGTTCATATAAAGTTCCCAACCCTTGTTCTCCAATTCACCGACATTTCTCCATGCCAATGAGCCAAAACCAGATGTACCCGGAACACCTACATCCTTCATCAACAAATCCTTAGTTTTCTTGTTGTAAAAGTTAAGGTCGAACTGCAACAGGTCATCAAACAAGTGCAAGTTGAAACCTAAGTTCCAAGAATCAGTAGTTTCCCATTTAAGCTCAGTCAAACGAAGATTCTGAGGATTAATAGCAGTCATATTTCTTACAGTTGTACCATAAATGCCATAGTTACCATACGTATTATACATCAAATATTCCTTATCCGGCTGACGACCTACACGTCCCCATCCCGGACGCACGGCAAGCATACTGACAACCTTAGTAAGAGGTTCAAAGAACGGTTCCTGACTAATATTCCAACGAGCAGAAACACCAGGGAATGCACCCCACTTGTTACCTGCACCGAACTTTGTAGAACCGTCTCCACGTACAGTAATGTCAGCAGCATACGTACCATCTTTATATGCCACATGGAATGAACCGATGAAAGAAGCACTTCTCCATTCTCCCGTACCAGTTCCTGTGTTGGTGATATATCCCTGAGAAATAGCTGAAGAGAGTCCGCTTGGAATACCGTTTCTTGCCAAATCCTGACTTGAACTGCTACCAGTCGTAAACTCGAAACGTCCCATAGCACTCATTGACCAATCTTCATTGTTGAACTTAGGAATAAAGATGAGTGTTTCGCGGTTAGTAAATGCCAAACTCTTATACTCATAATTAGATGTTTTATTAACACCTCCACTCCAGCTATCAGTAGTCAATGTTGACGGATAATATGTATTTACAGACTCATTATATACGTCCATATAAACCTCGGCATCAAGGTTCAACTGATGACTTTCATCATCCTTGCCCAACAATTTATATTTCAAATTAAATTGCGGAGTAATACGGTAAGTAGATTGCTTGTTGAAAGCCTGATGTGCCATAGCTACAGGATTACCATTAGCTTTCAGGTCTGAAAGATAAAAAGAAGAATACCCATCCGGTGTTGTCAACGCATTTTCTGCCGAAGGAAGCATATTATAAAAATCACCTGTCAACTTACCACGCTCATCATATTCATATATTGACATGTTAGGCATTGCCTTATATGCCCTCTCAAGAATAGTTGTCGTCTTAGCTCCATCCCAGTTACGCTGGTTGTCTGTATATGTGAGACCAAAGTTAGTAGAAAAACGAATACGGTCAGATACATCATAGTCCAGCACAAGTCGAGTAGAGAAACGGTCAAGTTCCTGCTTGATGATAGTACCAGTCTGATGGTCATAACCACCGGAAATACGGAAACGTGCTTTCTCACCACCACCAGTAAGAGTAACATAATAGTTATGCGTCTGTCCGAATTGATTTACAGCATCCACCCAATCCGTATTCTTGTTGAAGTTGTGATAATACATCGGACGGCTCTGGTCGTAGTTCAACTCAACCATGTTAGATGAAGCAGTACTCTGAAGAGGGTTAAAATAAGCCTCTTTCATCATCATAGTATATCCGTCACCATTAAGCATGCTAAGCCCTTCCGGTTGCCATGAGCCTGTAAAACGATAGGACAGATTAATCTTTGTCTTACCTGTCACACCACGGCGAGTTGTAATTTCAATTACACCGTTTGCACCTCTCGAACCCCAGATTGCAGTAGCTGCCGCATCCTTCAACACCTTTATATCCTTAATGTCTTCAGGGTTAACAGAAAGGAGAGTGGAGAACTGTTCCTCATTGTCAAGGTCTTCAAAATTAATATCAGTAGCATCACTTGGCAAATCAAAGATATTACCATCCACTACAATAAGCGGTTCTGCACTACCGTTGATAGTGCTCACACCACGCATACGCATACTTGTACCGGCACCCAAGTTACCAGAGTTTGAAATGATATCAAGACCGGCAATCTTACCCTGCAAAGCTTCATCTGCAGAAGCAAATGAAAGACCTTCCACATCGTCCATGTTCATAGTCTGCGTAGCCACAGAGATTTCCTTCAAAGGTATTGACATACCATTGCTCTGCACTTTCGGTTTTGCTTTGATAACAACCTCCTGAATCATGGTGTTGTCCTGCATCTTGATGTCAAACTTCGTTCTGTTACCAATCACTTCACTCCAAGTCTTATAACCGATATATGATACTACCAGCTTATCTTTTGGATTCTTGATGACCATAGAGAAGTTACCGTTCATATCGGTTACACATGCCTCAACGATACGGTTGTTAGCATCTCTTTCAACAACATTGGCAAGCATGACAGGACCGTCAATTTCGCTCCATACACGTCCTGTAATTCGTTGTTGGGCCATTGCTGAACTTGCACACAAGCACAGCACTATTGTTGTTATTATAAACTTTATCTTGTTCATAGCCTTTGTTATTATTCGATGATACGATATTTAGCAAGATATTTCTTGGCTGCTGAAACTGTTGCCCACTCTGAATCATAACGTCCTCCCTTCAAAGGCTCATAATTCAGTACACCGTCAATACCATGTACCACAGCAAATGAAGAAGCATCAATTGTTGTCTTAGCAGTATTCAAGATGTAATCACGAGTCAAAATATTATGCTTTACCACGATATTACGTGAATTACCGGCAGCGTCCTTCACCGTGAGAGTTCCATTTCCTGTAGAAGAAACATTCACTTTACAATAAATACCTGTACTACTGTTAAGTGTTGCAGTTTCATAATCTGTAGGTTTCAATGCCGGAGTATCAGCAAATACAGAATTGTCTTGGAAATGATATTTAACGAAATTGATAAGAGCTGTTACCATTGCAGTACATTTTGCAGTTCTTGCCTCTTCCTCCTCAGGTGTAAGCTCTGTTCTCTCTTCCGGCTCCTTATCAAGTTCAAGAATCTCACGCAATTCTTCCCAAGTAGGAAGTCCCTTTGATATAGCATCTGCCACAGCTTCATTAGTAGGAACATAAACAGTATAACGGTAGTTGTTGAAGAACCTTACATTAGTTGCAGTAGTCTCCTGTCTTCCTGTTGTCTTATCAATACAAGGAAGTCCGTTACCATTTTCAAAAATAGTGTAAGGTCTCAATGCCATAGAACCTTTTATACCGATAGCTTCAAGCACTTCCTGGTCAGTCTGACAAAGTTCATAGAACAAGCCGAAATCATCAGGGTTGTTATACAACGTACTGAACACAGATTCGATAGTAGGAATGATAGGAGCATCAATCTTGTATGCCATACCGTTACCGTTACCGTTTGTTTCACGTGTCTTATCATCAAAACGATTTACCACACACCATTCGTCACGTTCCTTCTGCCATCCTCCCTGTACCATACATCCTTTATCGCGCTTATCAGCATTCTCCACATAGATAGGAGCGCCATTCTTTGCAATGAAGTAATGCTTATCGCACTCTATACCTGTAGCAGTTTCATCAATACCAGTTGTCTCTGTATTATCTTCATGTACTATTGTGTGTGTTTCCAACATATCGCGAAGACGGTTCATATATTCGGTAGATGTCACCACCACATTTGTAAGAGGTTCTCCAATATAGCCCTCACCAGTAGTATAGTCATAATAATATCTGTATGCAGAGCACTTAGGCTGACTCTTCGTCGCATCCCATTCATAATAAAGCGCACGCTGCTCTCCGGCCTCCTTTGCAAACGAAACCGGGTCAATGTACCAGAATCCTTCATCTTGAGGAACAAAGAAGCTGAAACGTGAACTCATAGCAAGCAGATAAGCATAGAAGTTGGTCTGCACATCCAGACTACTCTGGTTGACAGCCCAGTTGAAAATATGCATATCCGTTCCTACGTATGCAGGGGCAGACACAGCAGCATATTTTGCAGGAGTCAGCACCTCATCCATAAGGAAGATGGCACCGTTATTTGCCAACAACACATCCTCAATCTTATCAAGATGTGTTTCATCAAGCATCGGATCCTGTGCATCATCCTTAATAGTTTCAAATTTACTTGGTACAGAATTGCAGAACGAATCCTTCATCAAGTTGTTGATAAGCGCCTGTATTACATCCAGCGGAATCTGGTCTATACATTTATATATATTAGTATAGTCAGCAGGACCGCTCACAGACGGCATATACTGTGGTGCGTATGCTTCAAGAAGGAAGCGTCCACCACCGTCGGCTTCAAAGAAATATTCATACAGTCTCGCATCAGACGGTGCAAATATCACACCCATATCTGTTTCCTTTGTTCCGCTACCGGAATTGTAGGCATTCCATCCCGGGTCAAACTGCAAACCGTAAGTGACCGCATTACCAGATGGATTAGAAACAGGATCCGTGTTCTGGTCTGTATCAAGAACACCACCCTGTGAACGTGCAGAGAAATAACGTTTCTGGAATACAGAATCAACATCATTACCATAAAGAAGACGGTAACGGTTTGTCAATTCAGAACTATAGAATGGAGCTGAGAATCGTTCCATCATGTGGCTGAAGATATTTGTCTTGCCACTTGTACGAAGTACTTCCGCCATATTCTGTGGAGTAAGAAGCACCTTGTCCAGCCTGTTGATATATCCGTTCTGGCACGTAATATCCTGCTCTATAACCTTGCAATCAAAAATAAACGCATCGTTGCTTTCACGTGTCTGTCCTACAATGATACGGAAATCCTCATCCGTTATATGTTTGTTGCTCATCTGAGCCGGCAAGAAATGTGTCATCATTGGCGAAGTATTGTCTATTGCCATATATATACCACCCTTTCCCGGCTGACGGAAACGTGCCCAATAGTCCTTCTCCAGACCACCTTCATTGTAAGATACCGGAAGATCTTCTGCTGTAAAGTGAGGTACCGAGTCAGTCACATCAGCAGCAGTCTCACGACGGAGACATTCTCCCTTCACTGGACCCACCGTACTTGACATCATCTCAAGCAGATAAGCATTGTTGACCATTGCAGAGTTGAGAAGCAATTTCTTCTGTGCTGTCGTAAGCTCTTTATAGCTCTTCACACCCCAGATATTGTTCTGATAGAAATCATTGAAAGCGTCATCATCGGCAACGAACAATGTCTTACTACCAGTCTTGCTCAACACTTCCGCATAATCCAAATCGTCAATCAGATTGACAAAATTCGTGTAGTTCCCTTGACTTTGCAGATACTCATATATGCTGGAACCCAACCATGAAGGATTACTGTCATCCAACTTGTAATCGTCCGAGCATGAATACGTTATACCGCAAACAGAGAAGACGCATAAAGCTTTAAGCCAATTGCGTCCAAGTTTACAAAAGCGTTTGTTCATAACTTTTTAATAATGATATTTTTGTTATTTTCTGTATCATTCTCTATAAAACCCAAAGAACATAACTACACATCATTCATAGTATTAGATGAGGAGATATGCCATTGGATATGAACTATCCCTATAAAGATAGAATCTATGTTAAACCATTATTCCACAAAAATAGTCTATTTTTTGTTTCATTATACATTAACCGGAGAATTTTAATAGTTTATTTAACATATTTTATGCCTGCATCAGAAAACAAAAATCGCAGAAGCCGAGAAAGCAAAAGATGAAAGCACCCCAAGAACACCCCATTTCATCATAAATCAAAAAAGGAAGCATGTCAGCCGTACTGACATGCTTCCTTTTCCTATTATCATCAGCCTGTGCATCCATGCACAGACCATGTAGAATCTATACGGTCACTTATTTTACAAGAACCTTCTTTGCAGTGTTTCCGAGACGGACTACATATACACCTGCAGGAACCTTGGAGCCGCTTGCCACACGTGCACCGCTGATGCTGTATATCACACCGTTGGAAACGATAGTACCGTTCTCAACACGTACCACGATATCTGCGTCCTCTCCATCCTCTACACCTTCAATGCCTGTTGCAGGGTTCCATCCCTCATTGTCACCGGCAGAAACCTGAGTAAGAGTGAAGTTGTCGCAAGAGAACCACCAGCCGCTGAACGGAACACAGTCGTTACCGTCTGTATCCTTGTGACCTTTCGTGAATACAGAGTCATTGGTAACACCGATAGTGAGCACATGATTCTTCACCTCAATCTGGAGTGTGTTGTAGAACCATCCGCGACCGTGACCGTTGTTTGCTCCAAGAATGCCTTCTTCAACTGTACCCGGCTCCACATCAGCACCGCCGTTAGTATCTTTCCATGCCTTAGCAAAGATTGAGCCGTATGAGTCTGATACGTAGGCAATGGAGTCGCCACCTGCCTCAGAAGTAGGACCGCCAAGCTCCGTAATGTTCATCCGCTCCTGATGGATAGCCTTGAACACGGCATTCACAGTGTCATTGTCAGCGATAGCATACATATATACACCCTCAGCACCCGGAGTACCGCTCACACGGTTCATAGTCTTGAGTTCATACAAACCGTTAGGGATGTTCTCTATTGTCTGATAAGCAGTGTAGAGGAGCTTGCCAGCTGTTGAGTTATAAGAGTCGAGATAGTAACCGTTTGAATCGTCGTCGTATGCCTGTCCCTTCTTTGCACCGTTGCCGTCGCTGTTCTCTCTTCTGAGAGTCCACCCCGTAGCACGCTCATCATTGATGGCAGCATTAGTGATAAGTGCAGTGTAGTCTGTACCGCCAGCAGCGATAATATCAGAAGCCTCGCAAACTTTGATAGCGTTGTTGATAAGTGCGATATGCTCATCAAGAACGGCTGTTCCCGGAATTGTGTCCACCTTAGTGAGTACGTTAACCTCGTCAGCGAGTGTTCCCTCCATAGCAGCCTTTGCGTCAGCGTCTGTGATTTCCATTGCCTCTGCGTTTGCAAATGCAGGAACATAGCTGTCACGATAGTAGCGGAGCTTGGCAGTCATGGCATC
>X363_Desmarests_Spiny_Pocket_Mouse__coassemble_234_pt1 | contig 40818 bp, 20 predicted proteins | sample X363_Desmarests_Spiny_Pocket_Mouse__metabat2_low_PE_006 | metagenome-assembled genome bin X363_Desmarests_Spiny_Pocket_Mouse
GTGTGGATGTATCTGAAATGTTATGCCATCTTTTTAATTCCGTTTCTTTCAAGCAAAGCGTCAATTGTGGCTTCTTTTCCTCGGAACTTCTTATAGAGAGACATCGGATGTTCCGTACCTCCTCTTGAAAGAATATTGTCCTTGAAACTCTGTGCTGTTGCTTTGTCGAATATTCCGTGCTGCTTGAACAGAGAAAATGCGTCGGCATCGAGAACCTCCGCCCATTTATAGCTGTAGTATCCTGCGGAATACCCTCCAGCCATTATGTGTGAGAATTGTACGCTCATACATGCACCGTCAACCGCCGGCAGCAGTTGCGTCTCTTTCCATGCCTCCTTTTCAAAGGACATGATGTCTTCGTTCAACTCTTCTTCTTTAGTATAATATGCCATATCAAGCAGCCCGAAACTGACTTGACGTAAGCAGGAGTATGCCACATTGAAGTTCCGGCTTTTGATGATACGGTCTATCAGTTCTTCCGGTATAGGTTCTTGTGTCTTATAGTGGAAGGCAAATGTGTTCAGGAACTCCTTCTCCGTGCTGTAGTTCTCCATGAACTGTGACGGCAATTCAACAAAATCCCAATAGACACTGGTTCCGCTTATAGTCCTGTATGTGGTGTCGGCAAATATTCCGTGAAGCGCATGACCGAACTCATGCAAGAATGTCTCGACTTCTGACAACGTCAATAGTGAAGGATTCTTTTCTGTCGGTTTGGTCAGGTTCATGGTCACAGATACATGCGGGCGGCTGTCAAGACCGTCTTTCTCCTTCCATTGCTCTTTGAAACTTGTCATCCATGCCCCGGATTTCTTGCTGCTTCGAGGATGGAAATCACAATAGAGAACGGCAAGGAACCTGTTGTCTTTGTCATGTACCTCGTATGCTTCCACATCTTTATGATAAACAGGGATGTGGGTGTTTCTTGTGAATGTGATTCCATAAAGCCGCGTGGCAAGACCGAATACTCCCTTTTTTACATTTCCCAGTTCAAGATAAGGACGCAGCATTTCTGAGTTGATGCTGTATTCTTTTTCTTTCAGCTTGTTGGAGTAGTATGAGAAGTCCCACGGCATCAGTTCAAAATCAGTTCCGTTCATTTCTTTCGCCAGACCCTTCACCTTTTCAATCTCTTCGTTTGCCGTAGGTTTATAGGCTTCTGTCAGCTGATGAAGCAGAGCATATACATTCTCAGTGTTTTGTGCCATTCTGCGTTTAAGCACAAATTCAGCATAATTCCGGTAGCCAAGCAGCTGTGCCAGCTCACGATGTTTGTTCACAATGCTCCTCACGATGTCCATATTGTTGTTCTCATTGTCGTGAGTACACATCGTATTGTATGCCATATACAGTTGCTTTCTCAAATCCCGTTTGGCACTGTATGTCATGAAAGGTTGGTAAACAGGAGCATGCAATGTGATAATCCAGCCTTCAACTCCCTTCTCTTTAGCAATTTCGTGTGCCTCGTCTATCAGACTGTCAGGGAGTCCTTCAAGCTCTTCTTCGTCCGTGATGTGCAGTTCGAAGTCGTTAGTGTCCTTCAGCTTGTTCTGCGAGAACTGTAGGGCAAGCACTCCCAGTTCGGCAGAAAGCTTCTTGAACTGTTCTTTTTCCTCTGCATTCAGTTTGGCGCCATTGCGTATGAATCCCTCATAACAGTTTTCCAATATAGTCTGTTGTTCTTGGTTCAGTTCCTTTTCCTTGGCATCCGGGTTGACATGGTTATAGTAGTTATATACATGCTCAACCTTTTTGAACAGACGTTCATTCAAGGAGATATTGTTTGAATGTTCTGAAAGCATGGGTGAGAACTTCTGTGCGAGGGCATCCATTTCGTCCGTTGTTTCTGCATTCAAAAGATTGAAGAACACTTCTGTTACTCTTGCAAGAGTCGCTCCCGATTTTTCAATCGCTTCAATTGTATTTTCAAATGTCGGCTTCTCTTCGTTGTTTACGATTTCTTCAATTTCTTTATTCTCCTCCTCCATTCCTTGCAGTATGGCAGGTTCATAGTCTGTAATCTCTATTTCGTCGAATGGAACAGTCTCGTATGGGGTATTATATTTTGCGAGAAAAGGATTATTGTGCATATTGATACCTTTCGTTTTAATCGTTTACGTTGTAATTCAACAGATATTTTATTTCAGGAATATATATTTCTCTTCTTTTCAGCATGATGATTCCTTTGCTTTCCATCATGTTAAGGGCTTTAGAGACACCCAGCCTCGACTCATTGAGTATGACTGCAAAATCCTCCATCTTGACCATGATGACTTTCTTTCCGGTAGGCCTTGTAATATAAGCTTTCAGGAATCTCTTTATTTTTTCCTCTATGCCGGAAGCCTCTTTGGCTCTTAGGTCGTTTGTTGCCATTTGCAGCTTGTAGCATATCATGTTTAACATGTTCATTTTTATAATGTTTATGTTCATCAAAATGTCGCAGAAAACACGTTTGTCTATTGAAAACGTACTTCCTTCAGTGACAAACCGGTAAGTGTGGCTGTAGTGCTGTGACATTCCGAACATATTATATGGCTCTATGACATGCGGTGCATCAAGATACTCCGTAATAATGAACTTGTTGTTTGCATTGTGATGTTCCGTGCACACCTTTCCGTTGAGTATGTATATAAGCTTATCGCAGCAGTCGTCTTGTGAAGCTATGATAGTATTGGCTGCATGTTGATTGAAATTGAGTTTTACTCTTTCCAACAAAAAAGAAAGTTCATTGATACTAAGTCCTTGAAAGAGAGGAAGCTGTTGCAGCTTCTCAAACATCGTAAATTCCATACATTATTTATTTACATGCAAAGATACAATATATTTTTTGAAAAACATCTAATCCGCTAAGAATAAAAAGTTTATGCTTATAATCCAACGAAATAATGGGCTGACACAGCAGTTTTGATTTTTATATGATACATATTCGAATCAATTGTGTCAATCTACACCCCATCTTCCAACAAAGGTAGAGCTTTTCTGTATATATGCAAAACTTCATTTGTTTTTCTTTTATTAGAACCAATTGTTTTAAATTTCCTTGTGACGATTGAGCATATCTTTATCTTTTACAGCCTCATTTTGTCGTTTTTATGGGCTATGAATGCACTTACTAAAGAGGCTGCCGATTCTGTACGTTTTGTCAAGCAACTTTCTACACGTCCTACGGCTTTGGTTGTCAGCGTAAACGGTGATTTATGGTGGACAATTGTATAGATACAGTGATGGTGAGATTAAGACAGATAAATACGGCTCTAATGAGTATGGCGATGGTATAATAGCTATGTCGGTGGATAGCGCAGGGCGAATTGTTCTGTTGAGCGACCGATACGTTAGAATTTATGACCCTGCACGCAAGACTCTACGACAGCAGAGTCGCGAAAGTAGTGGCAGCTACATGATAGAGTTACAGGAAACTGCACCGGGATGTCGGTGGAGTCAGCCTATGCGTGACAAGATAGCCGAGTATCTGCCTGTATGGGTATGGTGGGTTCTGACTGTGCTTCTGCTTGTTCTATCGGTACTTGCCTACTATATCTTGATGTTTCGCAGACGATTTATGCAACAGATAAAGAACGATATCAGTCAAAATGAGGCATCTGTTCCGCAAGTAATAGCTAAACAGTTGCTTGTTTCTGTATCAGAGAATGAGTGGTTTCAATGTGCTATCGCTCAGGTTGGGACCCGCCTGAACGATGAGGGCTACACTGTAGAGCAACTGAGCAACGACATGTGTATGAGCCGCATGACTTTCTATCGCAAGATACAATCAGTCATGGGGCACACACACCGAGTTTATGCGCACTATTCGTCTGCGTTGTGCAGCAGAGTTGCTGCGCGAAGGTCGTATGAACATTACTGAAATTAGCTATGCTATGGGCTTTTCTTCTGTCAGCTATTTCAGTCGTTGTTTCCGCGCTATGTTTGGTGTGCCGCCCACACGGTTTTGTGGTAGCATGTCTGCTGAAACATAACCACGTTTTTTTATGGCTCAGTAGTTCTTACAATTCCCACCATTGGGGCGGCAGATGTGATGTTTTTTTATTTCAGGAACGCTTTGATTTGTTCCAGAGATAACTGTTGCTCTTCTGGTTTGAAACCATGACCAGCGCCGGGGATGACGTGCAGGCTGGCATTTTTATATAGCTTTACTGCACGGCGAGAGTCCTCTATTGACACTACAGCATCGGAATCACCCTGAATGATGAGTACGGGTTTGCGAAATTTTTTGATAGTCTTGAACACATCAATGTCGTGCAGTTCCATGAAGAAGCGGCGTCCCAGCGGTACATTCCACAGGCGGGTAGTATCGGGAATGTCCGTCACTTTGGGATAGCGGGTATTCCAATTCTCAGGAATGCAAAGGGCAGGAAATACGAGAATAAGTTTTTCTATATTCTGTGGTATATGAGCAGCTGTCATGGCAGAGACAAATCCCCCTTGACTTTCACCGATGAGTACAATTTTTTCGGGGTCAACATCAGGTTGCTGCTGGAAATAATGGACAATGGTCTCCAAATCGTTCTGTTCATCGAGAACGGACATATTCATTGTATTTGAGTCGCTGCGACTATTAACGGAACCGCAAGGGAAGTCGAAAGCATAGCATTGGTAGCCGAGGTCGTTCAGAGTCTTGAAGTAAGTACGTCCATAGGCATGAGTGCCGTTGAAACCGTGGGCAATGATAGCCACAGGTTGTTTATGCCCTGTATATTGTGGCTTGCTGATGATGCCATAGATTTGTCGGTTTTTGTTTTCTATCCAAAGACTCTCAAAGTTCTTGTTGGCTCGTTTGATAGCATCCTCAAGGGCTGGCTGTACCCAATTGCCGTTATGTTCACCCTCATCAACAAACATAGAGAATGGGATGTCTTTCTGGCGGAAAGCTTTTGCTAAGTCCATGTTGCTGACAAGTGTAAAATCTCGGTCGCCCACGCTGATTTTCCAGTCCACCTGTTTCCATGTTTTCACTTCCGCTTCACTGCCGTTCTCTATAGCCGTGACGGGATCGTTGTCTGCAATGACTTCCTGACGCCAGTCTGCCGATGGGTCATTTTTCAGAAAATCAAGAGGTTGGCGATGCAGGTATCCTGAAATATCATAAACCATAGAGAACTTTTCCGGATGGTGTACCCCATAGACCGTAGCTGCTCCACCACCCATCGAGAAACCAGCGATGGAGCGTCCACCCTTGTCTGTCCTGACGCGATAGGTTTTCTCTATGTAGGGAATCAGTTCTTGGAAGAAATAGTCCTCGTACTGCCAGTCGGGGGCACCGGATTTGCCTTCAGTGGTGTTAAAATACATCATGTTTCCTTGATTTCCCTCGGCACAGACAATAACCATATCCTTAATAATACCAGCGTCTATCAAACTGTCTGTCATCTGCGAAAGATGATGGAAACGCTCGTAGTCGGTGTGCGATCCGCCACCACCATGCATTAGATAGAGTACCGGGTATCTGCGCAGTGAGTCGCATTCGTAACTGCCTGGTAGATAGATGGAATAGTCGCGCTCCGTAATGCCTCTCAACAACTGACAGGGCATCTTCAGTGACAGAAACTTGCCCGGATGCTGTTTGAAATTTTTGGCTTTCAGTTCCCATCCCTGATAGTTTTTCAAGTCGCCTTTCAGGAAGATGGTGGCATTCTCTTTTTTATCGCGCAGCTGCCAGTCGAGCCAGTCGAGAATAATCCGCCCATAGTCGCCACCATATTTGTCATGGTAGGTGCCGCCGTGTCCAGAGGCAGGGTGGTTGGCCAAGCAAACAGGCACATGGCTTATGCGGTCGTAGTCTTTCTGAGCATTACTATATGCCACATCGCTTGGACCGCCCACTATATATAAAATAGGTGTATGCAATTGTAACAGAGAAGTCCTACTGGCTCCCGCCATCTCCATGTCACCCATACCTGCATTGAGGATGAGGCAGCTCTTCAGCCGTGGGTCACCAGCATTACAGAGCACTTGTGCACCACCGCAGGAATGACCCGCAGCAGCAATACGTGTAGTGTCGATGAAATGATAATATTCTGTACCTTTCGTGCGGTTCAACTGTAGTATCAGTTCCAAACCGTGCATCAGTTCCGATGATTCCGTCTGTCCCGTTGGACGTTCATTAAGATAGTCTTGCATTTCTCCGATAGCCACCACAATATAGCCGTGGGATGCCACTTCTGAGAGCATCTTCTCGTAGCCCACGCTCGTGTCCGAGCATCCGCCGTTGCCAAATAGCAGGACTGGTAAGGCCCCACAGCGGGCATGGGCATGCAATAAGTCTTTGGGACGATAGATAACAAAATCGGGCATCGCCGCATCTTTCACAGCAATTGCTTTGAACATGCCTGAGCCACCCTTGTCTATGGTCTTAGTTTTGATAGGTTGAGCAACTAAACTTAATGTGCTACTTATAAAAAGTGCTAAAGTCAGGATTTTTTGTTTCATTTTTGTTTCGCTTTTTTATTTTTGCCTGTAAAAATAGACATAATCACGGAATAATCTTTGTAATAATGTATCAATAAGTTGAAATTATGTAAATAAGCGAGAATAGTTGAAGACTTTATATCAGTTCTACATTCCCATAGCAAAATTTTTTATATATATTTTTTAACAAATTTATTTTCTGATAAAATGATAGCTGTTTGAATTGAATTAATTTCAAATTGCTTGTTTTATTCCAAAATTCTATCTTTCTGATTTTGCTAAATGTTAAAATTCCAAGCCCTCTGGAACGCTCCAAAATGAGACTCATCGAACTTTTCTCGAAGAATGGGGATTCTGTGCGCATATTCAAAAGCTTCCGCGAATTGTGAAATAGTGTTTCTTTTTGGAACAGTTCTTTTACATTTATTTATCTCCGTTGAAGAGTTCTTTGAAAAAAAGTACTAAGTTTTCAAATTTCCAGCGCACAGTTTTTTTCTTCATGGCGCACTGCAATTTTATTTTCAGCGCACTGGAATTTCTCTCACTGTGCGCTGCGAAGAAAAAAACAGCGCGCTGAAAAGGAAAAAACAGTAGGATGCGGAAAAAAGGATGGTGGAGTGTGACTAAAATGTTAAGAAGTGTATAAATTCTTGTCTTAGAAGAATGTCTGAACAAAAACTGAAAAATGAGTGGATTTGAAGTGGTGTTTGAGGGTAAAAATAGCAAATTTGAATGTAAGATATTAATAACCAATAGATTATCAGAATATACAAATTTCTCGAAAAATTGCGTCCGGCGCGTTTTTTTGAGCGTTTTTTAGAAATTTATATCTTGTTGATTGTCAATTAGTTATTTTTGAATGAAATTTTTTCTCTTTTTGCCCTCGGTAAAAAATCGCTTCAAGTGTTAAATTTTCATTTTGGGCGAAAATATCATTTTGTCAAAATGAAAATATCAGTTTTGTCCTGTTTTTGTAATAGAAATATCCTATATAGGTTTATTTACTCTTGTCTATATTTGCAATTATATAAATTCTATTACAATAAAAACTTAAATTTATGGAGACAAAAGCTTTTTGTATGAAAACGGTCTTTCAGAAGTTTCTTGTTTTTGCCATGTTTCTGTTGTCTGGTACAGCAGGAAGGGCACAAGAAGATGTGACCGCACAGTATTTGACCAATGCTGACTTTGAGGATACTTATAGTATCTATGAAGAACAGCCAAAAAACGACCGTGCCATCTATCAGCCTAAAGGCTGGGAAGTTGACTGGGCTTCGAATGGCGATGATCTTACAGCACTGACAGAAGCTGACTTTTATGCGAATCTGATTACGGGAAGTTTTACAATGGTGGACACTGAGATTCGTGGTGCCCAAACTTATTGGATGCGACTTAAGTTTATCAATATTCCCTCTCCTCGATTCCGCATTTATCAGTCTGTTACCATGCCTGTCGGCAGATATAGGCTCAGTGCCGACATGTTGCAATACAATGAAGGTGGTGCCGACAATGGTGCACACCTTTTTGCGGGAACAAACACTAAGGCCTGTCCCGCTTCGTCTATAAAAAGCGATGAGGCAGGATGGCACCGTGTCGAACTGGAATTTTCTGTCGCAGAGACTACAACACTAAATGTAGGATTCAGTGTTGTTCACACTGCCAATCTGAAAGAACATATTGTCGGTGTTGACAACTTCAAGTTGGAGTATTTGGGCGAGCCCGATGAGGAAGAGGACAATCCGGAGACTTTCACATCTAAATATTTGGTAAACCCGAGTTTTGAATATATTGCAGAAGGCACACCATGGACTGCCACCTGGCGCGGAGACCCATGGGGATGGAACCGTCAGGGTGACTTGATAGGCAACAGTTTCGGTATTAGCAATGACGCTTCCGACTTTGACGGTGCTGCCATTTGTTGGTATCGGTCTGTGCCTATGCCTGAATTCTTTGAGTTGTCACAGACTGTCGAAGGTCTGCCTGCCGGCAAGTATGTTGTAAGCTGCCAATTGGCTTGTTTTTCTAATATGATTAGTAATCAGCGTCTCTTCGCCAATGACTATGCTCAATACTATGCCGGTGAGGCTTACTATGATAAGAATCTGGGTGACGAGACTCATCGCAGTTTTGCAGGTCACGCAGCAATAGCTGATGCAACGAAGTGTCAGTTGAAGCCGTTGTCTGTCGAAATACTGCTCTGTGAAGGTGAACCGCTCAAACTGGGTATCCGTTCAGGCAGTCTCATGTCAGACGGCAGTATCTCTACGGCTGGAGCAGGATGGTTCAAGGTTGATGACTTCCGGCTTGACTATCAGGGCTATGACGTACAGGACTTTCTCAATGAGTTGAGACTATATATAGAGGAGGCTACGGATTTACTGGAGAAGAACATCAGTGATGAAGCGCGTGAAAAGCTGACCGACGCATTGACAGCAGCCAATGCGGTAGATGATAAATCCGAGAACACTGCCATCAAGGAGGCAGCAGATAGCTTGAAGAAGGCGATAGCAGCTGCCAAGGCTACGATAGAAGGCGGTGATGACAATCCGGACAACCAGCCGAAGGACATAAAACTTGTCATGGACATGGTGCATCACAACCCCGGTGACAAGCAGTATGATAGCCGGTACAACAATCCTGCCACGTTGGCGGCGATGGGTTATAATGCCAAATGTTTCTATCTGTTCGATTCTCCGACACTGGCAATCAACTGGGACGGGTACGACCCAAACGTCCTTCCTGAAGGAAGTGCTGACCGCGCATGGGTGGAGGCAAAGGCAAAACGCTTGAACTCACTGTATGATGAATGTAAGGAAAACGGTATAGACGTGTTTGCCATGTGCGACTTGGTGCTGCTGCCGAAACGTCTGGTGGCGCTCAAGAATATAGCCTCTACGTATGGAGACCCTACGAATGAAACGACACAAGAACTGTTGCGCTACCAAATTCAGCAGTCGTTTGCACAATTCCCGCAACTTGACGGATTGGTAGTCCGCATTGGTGAGACTTATCTGGAGGATGCGCCTTATCATCAGGGTAATATTCAGAACAAGACGGATGCTGACCGCTGCATCATACCACTCATGCAACTGCTGCGTGAGGAGATTTGCGTGAAGCTCAACAAAAGACTGGTATTCAGGACATGGATGTCGTTTGACGAGAATACTTCGCTCTACAGTTATGTAAGCAAAAGTGTAGAACCGCACGAAAATCTCTACATCGGCATAAAGCATTGCGAAGGCGATTTCCACCGGGGCAATGACTTCAGCGATGTGTTGGCTACAGGACGTCATCAACAAATAGTTGAAGTACAGTGCGCCCGCGAATATGAAGGCAAAGGAGCATTTCCAAATTATGTGGCGCGTGGTGTGATTGACGGTTTTGAAGAGCATCAGTCGTTGCAAGAAACTGGCAATGTGTGGAACTTGCGTGAAGTGCATCAGTCCGGCCGCCTGACAGGCATGTGGACTTGGACGCGTGGTGGTGGATGGGAAGGTCCATACATCAAGGATGAACTGTGGTGCGACATGAATGCGTGGATAATGGCGCAGTGGGCATTGCACCCGGAGAGTGACGAAGAGGCTCTGTTCAAAGCCTATTGTACAGAACGTTTGCAGTTGGACGAGAAGGGGACACAGCAACTTCGTGACATCGCTCTGCTTTCTGAACATGCCGTCATTCGCGGACTGCGTAGCGCACAATATCCCGACAAGGTGTTCTCCATGTGGGTACGCGACGAATACATTACATTCCCGAGTATGCCGGCAGACAAGACCGTCACCGCCACTATTCTTAAAGAACGCGACGAAGCTGTTGCAGACTGGGAGAAAATAGCTCATATTGCTCTGGAGTTCAACAGTAATGATGCTGCCCTTAATGAGGTTGTGAAAGTCACTTGCGAGTACGGATTACAGATGTTCCGGATTTTCCGGTCGGTAGGACACGTGGCTGCCATTCATCAGCAGTGTGCCGAAGGTGATATGATTCCATATTTCATTGAGTACTTTGATGCGTGGAAGAAACTGGATGCACTGGCTGCAGACTATTCTTCCAGTTGTCCGACACTGTTTAACCGCGAGAAGGTGTTGAGAACTTCTTCTATAGTGGCTCACAAGATGATGATGGAACTTTCGCACGGTGATTTTGAAGATTTGAAAGAATTGGTAAGGAAAACTCTTGATGAGGCTGTTTTGGGAATAAACACCGGACAGACCAGCCAATATGCAGTCGATAAACTTCAGGCGGCATTGGACGATGCTTCTGCTATAACAGACGAAAATTCTGTCGAAGAAAGAACAAAAGCCTACAAGGAACTGAATATGGCCTATGAAGAATATCTGAACAACGGACGAGTGCCTGGTGGTGCTCCTAATGAAGTAGGTTGTACGGATGTAACCACGGAATTTTTGATGGAAGCGGATAAGTTCAGTCGTGCTGATGCTGGTGTGACCACACGTTTCGCCTCGCCTGCAAACTGGACTGTGGAGAATTTCAAGATTCCTAATGGAAATGACGGTGTAAAGAACGGTCTTGACAAATACCCCGGATATGATTGTCTGTCATTAGGTGTATGGAACGACAGGGGAAATAATCAAGAAGGTTCACTCTCCAATGCGCGTATATATCGTAAAGTACATCTTGCTGCCGGACGCTATTACTTTGGTGCAAGCTATAACACAACGTACAATGTAAGTTCGAAAGCTTATCTTTTTGCCTCGTCCGAGATATTGCCTACGGAGAAGCTACCGGTGAATGCAATTGCATACTATGCCATCAACAATGCACCGGACGGAGCGGCGGATTGGCATGGGCTTTATTTCACTCTTACAGAAGAACAGGATGTGTATCTCGGTTTTCAGATGGATTTGAACAACGGCAGTGCCACGCAGGAGTTCCGCGCCAAGGCGGTGAAGCTTCTTTACTACGGAAAAATTAGTGTTGACGGATTGAAGGAACTTGTCGGACTCATCGAGACTGAACTGTCGGGGGTAAAGATTAACGAAAATACGGGATATTATAATAAGGAGTCACATGATGCTCTTATGAATATAGTGTCAGAGGCAAAATCTGTGTCCGATGATGCGATGCCGGATGTGGTTTCCGACATGTACAACAAACTGATGGACGCTTATGCCGACTTCAAGGCGAATGGTAAGAATGTGGGAGGAAAGCCTGACGAGACAGGCTCTAAAGATATTACGGTGGAAAAACTCACAGAAGCAGAGAACTTCTCTCGCACGGAAGACTGCGGGACCTTGCGTTTCGGCACTCCGAAATATTGGACTGTGGAGAACATTCTTATCGACAAGGGTACGGAAGGTGTGAAGAACGGTCTCGACAAATATCCGGGAAAGGACTGTCTGATGCTCGGTGTATGGAATGACCGTGATGACAATCAGGAAGGCGACATTGCCGACGCACGGGTGTATCAGCGTATCCATCTCGACAAGGGACGCTATTATTTCGGCGGGCAGTTCGATGCACTGTACCGGTTGTATGCAGGCTATATCTTTGTGGCTGAGAAACCGATACCGACAAGTGAGATGGAAACAGAGTCTGTGGCATACTATAATATGATGGATGGCGCCATAGACAGTAACCACTATGGTGTCTATTTTACACTCGAAAAGCCTTCCGATGTGGTTCTCGGAATACAGGCGGACTTGAGTGATGGCGATTCTGCACAGGAAGTGCGTCTCAGCCATGTCATGCTGCTGCAATATTCGGATGAGACCGATGCTATAGAAGATGTGACTGTCAAAGAGAATGGGATTTCAAAGCCTGAATACTATTCTCTCCAAGGCTTACGGCTCAAATCTGCTCCTGCTAAGGGCCTGTATATCATGCGACAGAACGGCAAGGCATCCGTGCTTATGGCACGTTAAGTATGTACCAGTTTGATGTTCTTGCTTTAAAAGTTAAGAAATGGCGGCCCCCTCCGTCACGACTGCAACGAAGGGGGATGTAAGAAGCTGTTTTAAATTTATTTTCGTGGGGTTTAGAGAGGTATTTTTGAGATGTTTTCTCAAGTTGAAGAGGGAGCATAGCGGGCTATGTGACCGAAGAGACTTGGAGAAAACAGCCAAAAAGACCCTCTAAATTCCCGAAAGACGGTCTATAATAATTTTTCGTAATAAATTTAAAACAGCTTCTAAGTATATTCGCATAAATAGGGTGGGGTTATCGCACCATCACCTTGTAGTGTTGCCGGGTTTCGTTTGAATATGTGATTTCAAGAATTGCGGCAGACTGTGAAATCGGTACATTAATAGTGATGTTTTCTGTATCGGGTGCTGTTACAGTCTGTACCATTTGGCCTTGCATATTGAATATGCTGATATGTCGTATGGGATTCTTTGAATGAATCGTCAGGCAACCTTCTGCTCCGGTCTTTATTTCTGTAGCATTTGGGGAACTGTCGGCTTGTGGATTGCTGATACCCGTGTCTATATCTTTTGTGAATCTATAAACGCGTGCATCTTTTCCGGGTACGTTGTATGTGAGGGCATCTTCTGTTATTTCCGATAAATCTCCAGTCCAGAGTTCCTTTATCTCATTGATGTCAGATGCTTTTATCCCGAGCAGTTCCAGAGGTATGCTTCCGTTCATGGCTGTTCCCGCATAGTTGATGACTGCCACATACAGATATTTGTCTGTATGGTGCATGAAGAAGGATTCTGCACCGTTGGCATTGCCGTTATATTCTTTGTATCCATAAACAGGTTTGAATGAACGTCCGAGGTCTGCCATTTCATTGATGTCCTTGTTCATCATGATTTTCTCAGCACGCATACGTGACAGTTCCGCACTTCCTCTTCCGCTCATGTCGCTCAGGCTGTAATTGTCTGCCACGAGCATCATTCCTGTGATTGCACCGTTAGTGTATCGTGCTCTGTTTTCGCCTTCGCTTGCCCACAATTGGTCACCTTTACCTACGAGCACAAGATGGTCAGGGTCATTGTACTGATACAGCCCGTCTGTCCACCAGCCACCGGATATTGCATTCATGCTGTATTCCGTCTGGTCGATGCGTCCCCATGTGTCACAGGCTATACGTCGCGAATTGCCGTATTGGTAAGGGAACAGTGGGGCAATGGAGAGGGCAACGAAAATGCCGTATTTGTCTGCTTGCTTGATGAAGTATGACATGCCTTCGTTATAGGCTTCTACGGCTGTTTTTACATTTTTATTATAATAGGAGTCAGCCTGAACAATTCCGCAATTGGTGAAATCTACTTTTACGTACTTGTAACCGTATGTCGCCATAGAGCGTAGGAAATTGTTGATGTCGCTCTTGGTCGATGGATGGGTTGGGTCTCGACAGAAAGCTCCGTCATATTTATACGGTTTTCCATCCACATGAAGCACGACATCGCGCATGGTGTATTTTGTGCCGTCAGCTCCGGTGTAGATGTAATTATCCAGTTCGCTTTCCTGCCACCACAGAGCGAAAGGAGTGGAGTATCCTCCTACCATTTGTCCGTTAGCATTGGCATGTTTGATGAAATTGAGATGTTCTGTCTGATTCATTCCGTCGCTTGCATCAAGACTGAAGATTACGTTCCCTTGTGAGTTGCAAAAGCCTGCCGGTTGAAGCACTTCGTGGTAATAGTCTGAAATCTCAATATCTGTAGTGTATGAATTCTTTTCCGCCAAAACACCCCAGCTCTGCCAGCCGAAAGGTGTGCCAGCTGTCCATGTGTCATGTTTCGGGACAATGAATGTGTTGGCACGTGCATATTCTTCCATTCCTGTGCGCCAGTCTTCGTAAAAACCGATGAACATGCGGGCTGAGGATATTTCTGTACCGGAGAGTTTGCCGTGCGGTATCTCATCGCGTGTTTCTGTGTCCGAAACTCCGGAGAAGAGACAGAGCGATTTGATTTTTCCGTTGGATGAACCGGATATCTTGACAGCACTTTTCCAATGATCGTGATCGACAGAACCGAGTACGAGTCCATTGCGGCTTTCTCCTTCATATATGGCAGACACTTCGTATGATGTCATGCTTGTGTCTATCTTATATTTATGGTAGCGTCCGAAACCGTCGTTGTCGAAAGGTACTTTCAGCATACGGTTGTTGGAATTGTTGACAAACATCGTGTATTCGGCAGATGTAGAGATTGGAGCGAGATAGTTTGATTGTATCTGCTGACTGCTCTCAATAGTGAGATTCGTAACTATGTAAGAATGTTCTGTATAGAAACGGAACTTCTGACACATTGTTATATTATCTCCGTTGTCTGCATTCCTGAACACGAATGAATGGCATGTTCCATGTCCCTGTTCGTCTTCAATATCTGCGCTTATGTATTCAACTTCTGCAAAAGAAGAAGAACTGACAGTAGATGTTTTGCCTTCGGCATTGTCGTATGTGGCTTCCGGCTTTGAAGATATGATGACAGGGCGGTAGCTTCCGTCAGGTTTGCGGTAGTTTAATTTGAATGAACGGTTTTGTTCTGTATAAGTGAGTCTCCAGCTGCCGTTTTCTATTACGATATCATCGGCAGAAACATGGTTGCAGACTACAATCAGTGCAGTGAGGATTACACAACTTTTTCTTAATATGTTCATACCTTTTATTTATTGTTCATGGTGAATCTGAATATCTGGGCATCTTTTCCGTCTATGCTGTATGTGAGTTTGTCGGAGCAGCTGACAGTCTTGCCACTCCATAGTTCCTTGACGGTACTGAAGTCATTCTTGTTAATTCCAAGACGTTCAAAAGCTATCTCGCCATTGAGAGTTTCTGCCTTGTAATTGATGACAGCCACATAAAGATATTTGTCAGTGCGGAGCATGACGCAGTTTTCAGCATCTCCGTCGCCACCGTTGTAGGTGTTATATCCGAATACAGGGCGGAAAGAACGTCCGATGTTTCCCATTTCGTTTACATCCGGATTCATCAGAATCTTTTTTGCTCTTTCTCGGGAGAGTATGGCATTACCGCATCCCGATTTGTCTTCAAGACTGTAATTGTCTGATACAAGAAGCATTCCGCTTGCAGCACCATTAGTGACACGTGCACGGTTCTCTCCTTCGGTTTCTTTCTCTTCATCATTGCCGACAAGCACGAGGTGGTCTGGGTCGTTGTATTGGTAGAACTCATTGGTCCACCATCCTCCGCTCACTGCGTTCATGCTATATTCCGACTGGTTAATCTTTCCCCACGTATCACATGCGATGCGCCGTGAGTTTCCATATTGGTAAGGGAATATCGGAGCGATGGACAGGGCGATGAAAAGTGGTTCTCCTTTGTCTGCCTCATCAAGGAAATGGCTGAAACCTTCGTTGTAAGCCTCAACAGCAGTCTTTACATTTTTGTTATAGTATGAATCGGCCTGTACCATACCGTTGCTTGTAAAGTCAACTTTCACATATTTGAATCCTTCTGACTTGTAGTCGCGCAGTGTACGTGAAATCATGCGTTTGGTTCCCGGATGAGTCGGGTCTAAGCAATAGGCGCCGTCCAGCTTGTATGGTTGTCCGTTGACTTTAATCACACAGTCGCGTCCTGTATATTCGCTTTCATTGTCAATCTTGTTGTCAAGCATGTCTTCGTTCCACCATAATGCAAATGGAGAGCAATATATACCTGCAATCTGATTGTTGCGTTCACAGTGGCGGCAAAGTTCAATCTTCTGTTCGTGTGAAAGATTATCCCATGCGTCTATGCTCATGATATTTAATCCTTTGTTGTTGCAGAATCCACCAGGGTTCAAGGTGTCATGGAAATAGTCAGAGACTGCCACATCTACATTAAATGAGTTGTGTGTGGACATGACACCCCAGCTTTGCCAGCCGAAAGGTGTACCGCCTTTCCATGTGGTGCGCCCCGGTTGTATCTTTACATTGGCACGTGCATATTCTTCCATACCATTGCGCCAATCGCTGTGACGACCTATATACATGAGTGCGGAACGCACCGATTTGCCTTCTATCTTTCCATGAGGTATGATGTCACGTGTTTCTTCATTTGCAACTCCGGAAAAAACTTTCAGACTGTTTATGGTATTATTGCCGGATGCGTTGACTGTCACTGCGCTCTTCCAGTGATCGTGCTCTACGGAGCCGAAGACAATACCGTTGCGGCTTTTTCCTTCGTATATGGCTCCGACTTCATACGAAGTCATCTCACCGTTGAGGTGATATTTGTGATAGCGCACGAAACTGTCGTTGTCGAAAGGTACTTTCAACATACGATTGTCTTCATCTGCCACACATACTGTATATGAACCGTTTGTACAGATTGGTGCAAGATAGTTTGAACTTATCGTAGAGGTTGAATTGACAGACAAATCTGTTAATATATAATCAGTGTCATACACATAGAAGTTCTGCGTCATGCTTATGTCTTTCTGTGTAGAATTGCTGAAAGTGAAAGAATGACATGTACCTTTTCCGAAAGCAGTTTCAATTTTGTGCTTTTCGTATTTCATGTTACTGAAATCCTTTGACTGCACTTTATACTCTTTACCGCCAACTTGGGTGTATATAGCTTCCGGTTGTGAGTTTCTGACCACAGGGACATAGCCTTTCATGTTGTCCTTGTAATCTATATTGAACCTGTTTTCTGTTTCCGTGTATGTGATACGCCAAGCTCCTTTTTTTATTACTATATCTTTGGCTTGCAATGATGCCGCAGACATGAGTAGAAATGAGGAGCACAACATTCCTGCTGTTTTTATAGTTCTATTCATTTTTTGTCTTAAATTTATTTTTTTTATTTGAAGTATGTTTGTAAGGTTACATTGCTGTCAGTTCGAGTACGCAACTTGCATATTCTTTGCCAAGAGGCATTTCAATGCCTGTATTCATCAGCAATGCACCTGAGAATTCTTTTCCGTCAAGACCACACGGATTGTTCCCTGTTTCTACATTTATTTCACGTACCTTATATGTGCGTGAAGGATTAAGTCCTGCCATACATACTCTCGGTACAGTTTGGTTCATGAAATGCTCCAGTTTGTATGCAAAGAAAACGGCTTTGCTCTTGTCGTCATTTGTGTACATCAAAGAAGCTATGCCCTTCTTGTCGTATGGAGAGATAAGCCGGTACAGATTTCCAAGCTGAACAGTCTGACGTATTGTCTTGTAATCTTTGATAGCTTGTTTTGACTGAGCTTTTTCCTGCTCTGTCATGTTTTTCGGCTGAATCTCCATACCGAGGCGTCCACTCATTGCTACATCGCATCTAAACTTTATAGGCAGTGAACGTCCTGTCTGGTGGTTCGGAGCGGCACTGATGTGTTGCGCCATTGCGTTGGATGGGTAGAAATAAGACGTTCCCCACTGCATGAATATGCGCTGCAAGGCATCCGTATCATCACTTACCCAGAACTCATCAAAATATGGCATGACACCGTAGTTCACGCGTCCGCCTCCGCCGCCACATGCTTGCATCACCACATTAGGGTACTTTGCACGTATGCGCTCCAGTACACTGTTCAGTCCGCGATGATATTCTACATATATGTGCGACTGTTTGTCTTTCGGCAGATAGTTGGAACCATAATTCCTCAGCTCTGCATTCGCATCCCATTTAATATATGCAATCTGTGGATAATTTGTCAGCAGCTTATCAACCATATCGAACATGAAGTCCTGAACCTTCGGGTTGCAGACGTCAAGTAGTAGCTGGTTGCCTCCGCGCCCATAGTTGAAAGGTCTGTTCTTGGCTTGAAGTGCCCATTCCGGATGTTTCTCGAACAATTCGCTCTTGGAATTAAAGCTTTCCGGTTCAATCCAGATACCGAACTTGATATTGTTCTTATGTGCTTCGTCAATCAAGCCTTGTATTCCGTTAGGCAGCTTCCGCTTGTCTGTTGTCCAGTCGCCAAGTGAAGAAGAATCGTTGTTGCGTGGATATTTGTCGCCGAACCATCCATCGTCCATTACGAACAGCTCTCCGCCAAGTTCTGCTATGTCCTTCATCATGGCTGCCATTCCGTCTTCCGTGATGTCGAAATACACACCCTCCCAGCTGTTGAGGAGAATGTCACGTACTGCATTGCCGTTATGGAGCATCCCTCCTTTTCTTGCCCACTTATGGAAATTGCGGCTTGCTCCGCTCAGTCCTTCATGGGAGTATGTGAGTGCAAGGTGAGGAGTCGTGAATGTTTCTTTTGGTGATAATTTATATTCGGAAGAAGCATTGTCGATGCCGAAGAATATCCGGTGAACAAAGTTGTTGTCTGTAATCATTCGTATAGCATAGTTGCCGCTCCAGCACAATGCCGCACCGATTACCCTTCCGCTGTTCTCCTTAGGACTACCGTCGAGCGAGAACATTACTTCCGGATGGTCGTTTTGTGCATTACGTGAACCATCGAGGTTCGTAATCATCTTTATGCCCGGAGTCAGAGGTTCTGATGTGACAATTGTTTCAGAAGCCCAGCTTCCGTGAAGATGTGATGTCCATACGTCTCCGCGTCTGATCATGAAATGTCCGGAGTCGAAACGCTTCAATGTAACATTGCCCTTTTCTGTATGTGAGATCTCACTCCATGTTTCTATCATATCTATACTATTGTATGCTTTGTAATTAAGCTTTACAATAAATGGATACACCTTGTCTTTAAGAGTGATGATGGTCAGTGTGGCATCTTTTGTGTCTTTCTTCTCCACATTGTCAACAATCAAATCCAATGTCCAGTTTCCGTCAGCATGAACAACCTGTATTGCCGGATCTTGCATTGTCACATTTCCGAATGCAGGATAGGCAGGGCGGTTGATTCCGTCCCATGCATCATGAATCTGGTGTATCTGGTTTTCTTCTATGCGGTCGCCAAAATAAGCGAAGCGCAAATCTTCTCCGTCATTTGCATGCAGCAGCATGGATGTGTTTTCTGTAGATACCAATACACTGCCTCCCCATGCCAATGCTTTGCTGTTTTGCAATGCAAAAGCCGATAACAGGCAGAACGTACATTTCAATAATCTTTTGTCCATTTTCTATAATATATGATTTAGAGTTTATTTTTCAAAAACCTGACTATCTGATAACATGTTGCGTACAGGCTCACTTTCTTCTTGCAAAGAGACAAAAAAATGTCAATAAATATAGGTATAAAATGTTCATAAAATAGAAAAAATGCGGATTTTTAGGTTCTTTTTTCGTAAAATGCACTATTTGTACACTTATTTGTGGTGAATATATTGGAAAAATAAAGGAAAAATTATGGGTGTTATTTCTAATTTCCTAATTTTGCATTTATTAATATATCCCTTTATGATGGGAAAGCAAACTTTGTGAACAATAATAAAATCTAACTCAACACTAACAAAATTATTAAAGATGAACAAATTTGTCGTATTTGCAGCGTCTTTATCTGTAAGTGTAGCTTCGTTTGCACAGTGGATGAAACCGGCAGCTCCTGCCGCTATGCCTCTTACTGTGGGCAAGGAATGTTATCTTTACAATAAAGATGCGGGTGCTTTTTTCATTGGTGCCAATGATTATGGGACACGTGCCAGTGTCAGTGAGACAGCCGGTCACAAAGTGATTCTTGTCCGGTCGGAAACAGATGAGAACTCATTTATGGTGACTAATGCGGCTGAAAGTTCTACCAACTTTCTTCCTCTTTACATCAAGCAGGATGGTATTTGGGTGGATGAGAGCGGAAGCAATACCGGAGATGACCTGTTTTGTTTTGAACCTCAAGGTGACGGAACTTACAGATTTGGTTTCTCTGCTTTGAACTCCGAGTGGACACCTTCTGCTTATCCCGGTGCTTATCTGGGTATTATTCCGTCAAGGAATGATACTCGTATTTATGTGTGTGACCCTGAGGAGATGGATGATTATGCCATGTCCGACTGCCATCTTTCATGGTATTTTGTGGAGCCTGTGAATTATACGGCGCATGTCGCAGACATGAAGCAATACAATGCGGCTGTCGTGCTTGGTGAGCTTATCACAGAGGCGGAGAGTGTGAGCGGAGTAGATGCTAATACTCTTTCTGCCGCAAAATCTGTATATGACAATACATCGAGCACGGTTGAAGCATTGGAATTGCAGGCTGGAACTCTTGAAATAGCCATAAGGAATGCCAAACTGTCGGTAGCCACAATAAGCAATCCTGTAGAGGCACTTTCTCTTCTGGGCATTGCTACAGATTTTAATGATGGTGCGTTTTCGGGATGGACATCAACTACCGGTGCTGCCAACAAACAGGCTTCCAATGGTAACAATGCCGTAGATTTCTCTGTAACGGGCAACCATTATGAGAACTGGAACTGGGACGCATTCAGTGTGGGGAAAGTTTCGGCATCAGCATCAGAACTCCCTACAGGTGTCTATCATCTGAATGCGCTTGCTTTCACAACAACTCCGGGCGGAACTTATCTCTATGCCGGTGAGGCTTGTAAGCTTGTAGAGGCTGACAAAATAGACATAGAGAAGCCTATGGATGTTTATACCATTGTGGCAGACGGTAATCTTGAAATCGGTCTTGATGTGCAGGTGAAAGGTACAAACTGGATTGGTCTTGACAATGTATATCTCTATTATCTTGGCAATACTGTTGAGGCATACAATCTGCTTGTTTCCGAGACTCTCGCATCGGAGCCTGATTATGAAACTTTGGTTGCAGAAGAACAAATATATTGCCAAAAATCAGTATTTGAAACATACAAGTCTGCCAAATCAGCCCTCGTCAATGCTTCTGCTGCCGTAGATGTTGCTAAGGCTCTTTCAGCTTTCAGTGCAGCTTCAAAGGCTATGGTTGAGAGTGTGGCTGTCTATGGCAAATATGCGGATAAGATGAATGAAGCTGCTGAATGGGTAGGCTCAACAGCAAGCGAGAGTGACGAGGTGAATCTTCTGAGCGACTATCTCATGCTTGAAGAAGCCGGTGACACGGAATTTAATGGCAACGGAAGTGCTTTGTACATCCTTAAATCCGGTCTGTTGGATGAAGCGGGAATCATGGCAGAGCTTGTTTATCTGGAGAAGATACTGACAGATGCCAAGGCGAATGCTAAGGTTGACGGTGACGATTGCACTGATTTGCTTAAAAATCCTCGTTTTTCTGAAGCTGGAGGATGGCTGGGAGTAACAAATTCTTCCATCGTTTGGCCTACCGGCAATACGGAGGTTTATCCTGTTATGCAGGCACACAATGTAGCTTGTGATATCTATCAGGAACTGAACGGACTACAGAATGGTTTGTACGAGTTTAAATTGCAGGCGGCATTCCGTCCGGGCGATGTATATACAGACGAGTATGAAGACATTGCCACTGCATACGCTTATATTAATTCATACGAAACAAAGATTCCTTCCGGCAACCTTGGCGAAACAGTCCTCAACGAGGCGGAAGAAGCTTCTGATGCCTTTAGCGAAGAGTTATTCCCTGTCGTTGTCTATGGGCTTGTGACTGACGGAACCATGAAAATTGGTGTAACAAACAAGGTGCGTACAGTGGAGAACTGTCGCCTTTGGGCTGGCGGTGCAACTCTTACTTTCCGTGGAAAGAATGAAGAAGTGCTTGCACAGGTGATTTCTCAGACTGTTCCGAATGCACAGTCGCTGCTTGATAATTATGCTGGAAAACCGGAACTTGACGCACTTGCCGATGCAATAGCCAAGGCACAAAGTGCGGAAGATGCTTATCATGCTCTTGTTGACTTGAAGAAGGCTATGGAAAATGTAGAGGAGGGTACTTCCTTGTATGCGAACTTCGCGGTTGCACTTAAAACTCTTTCCGATGCCATTGAAAACAACACTACCGCCAATCAGGTGACAATCAACAATGCCAAGGCCGTACTTGCCACTGCTCAGGAAGCATACGACAACCGGGCATATTCTAATGATGAAGCCGCACAGGCTATTTCCGACCTCAATGCAGCATCGGTATCTGTAAAAATGGGTGGTGACAAGGCAACTGAGGACAATCCTGTTGACTATTCTTCAATGATTGTCAATAATAATTTCGACCCTGCCCGTGGCGACAAGAACACTTCTACAATTGAAGGCTGGACTACCACCACACTGAATGGTTACAAGGAGAATACTGCTTCTTACAATAAGAACACTTTTGCACTCAGCCAGAAGCTTTCCGGTCTGCCAAAAGGAAAGTACAAAGTGACAGTCCACGCTTACTATCGTGCCGGAAGCTACGAGGAAGAGGAGGCTAACATCAACAATGGTGTAGATACCCATCTGGCTATTCTTTATGCACAGACTGCAGAAGAAAAGTATTCAAAACCGGTCATGAACCTTTCTGAGGGCGGTGTGACATCTGCCGATGAGATTCCTGACGGTGTGAAGACAAGAACAATCAACGGCATCTATGTTCCGGACGGAACCACTCCTTCTGTGGCATTCTACAAAGCCGGATATTATCTCAACGAACTTGAGTTTGTTGTGGGTGAAGAAGGTGATGCTACAATCGGTATGCGCCTTGACAAGACTATCGGTTCAAACGACTATGTAGTGGTTGGTGAATGGAAGTTGTGGTATATGGGCGATCCGGATGAAGGACAGACAGAACAGAAGGTGAGCGAACTGATTGTCAACAATAATTTCGATCCTGCCCGTGGCGACAAGAACACTTCTACAATTGAAGGCTGGACTACTACCACACTGAATGGTTACAAGGAGAATACAGCTTCTTATAACAAGAATACTTTTGCACTTAGCCAGAAGCTTTCCGGTCTGCCTGAAGGCACTTACAAAGTGACAGTCCATGCTTACTATCGTGCCGGAAGCTACGAGGAAGAGGAGGCTAACATCAACAATGGTGCGGATACTCATCTGACTATTCTTTATGCACAGACATCTGAAAAAGAATATTCAAAACCGGTCATGAACCTTTCTGAAGGTGGTGTGACATCTGCCGATGAGATTCCTGACGGTGTGAAGACAAGGACAATCAACGGTATCTATGTTCCGGACGGAACCACTCCTTCTGTAGCATTCTACAAAGCCGGATATTATCTCAACGAGCTGCCGTTCTATGTGGGAGAAGATGGTACAGCTACAATCGGTATGCATCTTGACAAGACTATCGGTTCAAACGACTATGTAGTGGTTGGCGAATGGAATCTGTACTACTATGGTCCGGGCAAGAACTCAGATATACTTAATGGTGAGATTAATGCCATTGACACTCCAAATTCAGAGTCAGAAGTGGCAGTTCCTGTAGCTTATTATTCTGTATCCGGAATGCAATCAGCAGCTCCGCAGAAAGGCATTAACATTGTGAAGATGAGTGATGGAACTGTAAGGAAGATATTGATTAAGTAATCATCTTCTCATTCTATTTTAGAAAGTCAGGGATATACGGGATTTTTACTGTGTATTCCTGACTTTTTTGTTTGAGTGAATGCATTTGACGGACTTTTCGTACTTGTTTAAGCGGTTGTATTCGACAGGATCCTCCGTCGAATACAACCGCTTAAAATGGCTAAAAGCATGGCAAAACCGATCTTTTCAATTTGACAAAATGATATTTTCGTTCAAAATGTAAATTTAACATTTGGAGCAAGTTTTTGCCGATGGTGAAAAGATGAAATTTTTGGCTTAAAGATAAATACTTGATAATCAATTGAATATGAATTTTCTTGAAATGCTCAAAAAAATGCACTGGACGCAATTTTTCGAACAATTTTATATATCCTGATAATCTGTTGACTATTAATATGTTATGACTGAATCCGCCGCTTTTCCCAAAAAATCACACTCAAAATCCACTTGCTTTTAAGTTCCTGTTCAGAGACACTTTCAAAACAGTGAATTATACACTTCTTAACATTCTGCTCGAATCTCACAGCTTTTTAATCTGAAGAACGCAGCCTTTTCTATTTTCAGCGCGCTGTTGTCAGATTTTCAGCGCACAGCAAATAAAAAAGCAGCGCACTGTGGCTAAAAAAACAGTGCACTGAAAAAGTAACGACAGTGCGCTGGAAATTTGAAAACTTAGTACATTCTTTCAAAAAACTCTTCGCCGGAGATAAATAAATGTGAAAGAATTGCTTCAAAACGAAACACTATTTCACATTTTTCGAAGGCTTCACGAAATGCGCGTAGAATCCCCATTCTCCGAGAAAAGTTCAGCGCGCTTCATTTTGGCGCGTGCCAGAGGGCTTAGAATTTTAACATTTGGCAAAATCAAAAAGATAGTATTCTGTCTTGATTTGTTAGATTTTGATGTTATTTTGGTGTAAAATATTGCCATTTTGTCAAAATGAAATGCCCCTCTAAAAAACGATATCAAAAATTTTTTTATGGGAGTGTTTAGAGGTGATTTTGTAGCTGTATTCAATAGATTCCTTTTTAAATTCATATTATCACTTGAAATGTCAGATGAACTCTTTTGTTTGTTTGAAGTGGATGTACTCAACAGACTCCTCCGTCGCTACGCGCCACCTCCCCTAACACTAGGGGAGGTGCCAAGTTACTATGTTGGTTGTCAGTGCTATACACCCGCATCATAGTCTTTTCAGGGAGAGGTATATAGGCTCCTCCCCTGTTAGGGGAGGTGGCGCGTAGCGACGGAGGAGTCTGTCGAATACAACTACTTAAAACATTAATACAACCATTTAAAACATTGAGTACATTCATTTAAAAACATAAAGTATATTCATTTCAAACAACCAAAAAACTGCATCCCGAAAGTATTGAGTACTTTCAGAATGCAGTCTGACGTGGTTGTTTTTATTATATGTTCTTACATTACATCGCTGTTATCTCAATGACACGGCTGTTAAGTTTATTTCCAGTGAATATGTCAAGACCGACAGTCATGAGGTAGTCGCCGGAATAAATGCGGTCATTGCCGTTGAGAGAAGAAGATGCATTAGGCATCATATTGATTTCACTGACCTTGTATTGGCGGTTGGCATCAAGACCCTCCAGACACACATTGTGACGTTTGTCGCCGAAACGAGGATAGATGTCGAATGCAAATACTACAGCTTTCTGTTTGTCTTTGCCTACGAACATGGTTGAAGCATGTGGACCTGTGTAAGGAGAAACAAGGCGGTACATGTCACCTTCCATTACGACTGGTTTCAGTCGGTTGTAGTTCTTTACAGCAGTATGACAGTATGTGGCATCGTCTTCGTTTATGTCGTCAAGCTTGATGTCGAATCCCAGTTTGCCCATCATGGCTACATCAGTACGGAATTTGACAGATGCATTGCGGTTCCATGTAGTTACGTGTGCACAAGTGGCTTTTGCCGGATAGAAGAATGAATAGCCGTACTGGATGAACAGACGCTCGATAGGGTCGGTGTTGTCGCTTGCCCAGAACTCAGTGAAATAGTTGAGTGCCTTGTAGTCGATACGTCCGCTACCACCGGAGCAGAGCATCATTGGCAGATTCGGATATTTGGCCTTGATACGGTCGAGAACCTTGTAAAGACCGTGCACATAATCTACGTAAAGATGAGTCTGCTTGTCCTTGAGATACGGAGAATAGATGTTTGTGATAGGGCTGTTGCAGTCCCACTTGAAGAATGCTATTCCGGGATATTTGGTCATCAGATTATCAACTACACCATAAACGAAGTCTTGCACTTTAGGGTTGCTGAGGTCGAGAACCATCTGGTTGCGGAAATAGTATTCGTCGCGGTTTGGAAGGTGTATAACCCAGTCTTTATGCTTCTCGTACAGTTCGCTTTTAGGGTTCACCATTTCCGGTTCAATCCATATTCCGAACTTGATGCCTTTCTTTGCAGCCTCATCTACAAGTCTGCCCACACCGTTAGGCAGTTTGTCTTTTGTCTCATCCCAGTCGCCGAGTCCCTGAGTGTCGCTGTGGCGAGGGTATTTGTTGGCAAACCATCCGTCGTCGAGAAGGAACATATCTACACCGAGTTTGACAGCTTCGCCCATGAGTCCGCAGAGCTTCTCCTCGTTGAAGTCGAAGTAGGTAGCCTCCCAGTTGTTGAGCAATGTCATACGGTCTCCCTGTCCGTTCTTGAGCTGATATTTGCGTGCCCAGTCATGGAAGTTGCGGCTTGCTTTTCCTGTTCCGTTGTTGCTATAGGCAAAATAGAACTCAGGAGTGGTGAACGTCTGTCCGGCAGCGAGTGAATACTCAGATGCGTATGGGTTGATTCCTGAAATGACACGGAGATTTCCTTTGTTGTCAACCTCGAAAGTGAAACGGAAGTTACCGGTCCATCCTAATGTTCCGAGCAGACATTCTCCTGTACGTTCTGTAGCTTCTCCATCGAGAGAGAGTATGAACATAGGTGGAGTGAACATATTGGCACGTGAACCCAATTTGGTGTCAAGAACTTTCTTGCCGAAATTGAGCTGTGTCGTGGATATATGGGCCTCGTCTGCCCAGTCTCCTGAAAACTCTGTGAGATAGTAGCTGGCATTGCTAAAGTGAAGCATACTTGAAGCGTACTTTTTCAGAACGACTGCGCCCTTTTCCTTGTTTTCTATTTCCGTATATGTCTTGATGATGTCTTCTTTCGGGTAAGCGATATAGTGCAGCTTGACAGTAATCGGATACTTGTCGTCTTTCAGAGTGACCACTGTTTCATTTCCTCCGTCTTTAGAAGAGGTTGTGTTCGATACATACTTAAGCAAGAGTGAAGGGTTCTTGTCTGTATGCTGGATGTCGATGGCTGGCTCGAAATAATCTTCCATTCCGTGAGTGAGATAGGCTTCCGTACCGTCCGGAAGATTCTGTAGGTCTGCTTCATATCGGAGGTGCTTACCAAGATAAGATTGATACACTCTTCCGTTGTCTTTGACGCGTAATACAAGATCCACATTGTCTGTGTTTATTCTTATAAAATCGTCAGCAAAGACGGACTGCGCTAATGCAAGTGTGCAGAGAGCAATTGTCGATTTTAAGTTCATAAGATGTTAATTTTATTTTAAGTTGTTTGATATTTGATTTCTGAAAAATATTTACCAGTTGTCGCTTCGGAAAGGAGCTACTTTGAGTCCGGACGGAGTACCGAGGGTACATTCTGGGTTGTTTGCCCATCCGTAGCGCACAGCTATTGGCATTTTAACCTTGTCGGAGAATACGATGACTTTGCCGTTCTCTGTATATGCCTGAGCTTCGTGCCATACATGGTCTGGTCCGGCAAGCGTGAATCCCTTTATGTCAGAGTTCGGACTGAAGTTTTCTCCGATTTCCGGTATAGTGAACTCAACAGTCACCTTGTCACCATTTACCGAATACTTATCATATACAGGTGCTGAACCTGCCACCTTTTTGCCGTAGGTCTTTGCGAGAGACAGAGCAGCCAAACGCTTTCCTACAGCCTGTTTATTCTTTGGATGTATGTCATTGGCTTCCCCGAGATCGATATTGCAGACCATTCCTGTACCTTCAATTTTCAGAGCCTGTGCCTGTGCCTCACGCAGAGCTGCCCACGGAGATTCCTGCTGTACGGTCTGACGTGTCAGGAAGTTGGCGAGCTGTACAAAATAGAACGGCATGTCAGGATTGCCGAACTGTTTGCGCCAGTCGTGTATGAGGGTTTGGAAAAGACTTTCGTACTGTTCCGCTCTGCCTACATTGGCACATCCCTGATACCAAATGACTCCCTTGACAGGGTAGTTGAGCCAAGGGTGAACCATTGCGTTGAACAGAACTGTTGGAAACGATGAACCGTCCGGATAAGGAGGAGCAGGTGGAAGCGTTGTCGCATCGAAACCGATGCTGTATTTCCATTCTCCTGCAAGAGAAATCTGTTTGCTGTTAGGACATGCAATGTTCATTTCACTGGCTTCTCCGGCTATACCTCCTTCGCCGCCAGTGTCAAATACTCTGATGGCAAGTGTGTTTTCTCCAGCCTTGACAAGTGATGCCGGTATGGTATAGTGCCGCTGTACATTGAATCCTCCGCCGGATGCAATTTTCTCTCCGTTCCAATATATGATGTCTTCATCGTCAATGATTCCCGGATTGAGCTGGAGTTCTTTTCCTTCCCATTCTTTAGGGATGTTGACGTTTTTGCGGAACCATACTACACCGTCGAAGTCTGTGAGTCCTTGTTTCTCCCAGTATGCAGGTAGTTGCATAGTCTTCCAGTCGGAATCGTTGAAGCTCTTGGCTGTCCATAGAGTCTTGTCCGGATTACCTTCTGCATAGCCTTTGTCGCTTCTGAGCACAGCACTCTTCCACTCTTCCGACTCCTTATTATATATGTCGAATATTTTTTCTCTGTCGTAGCCGACAGCTTTCATCTTTCTGAGCAGTTCCTCATAGCCTATTACATGTTCCAATGCTTCGTTGCTAATCCATGCCTCGGCGGGAGTTCCTCCCCAGTCGCAGTCGATGACCCCGACCGGAACTTTCAGTGTCTGCTGCAATTGTCGGGCATAGAAATAGGCAAGTGCCGAAAACTCAGGAATTGTGGCGGAAGAGCACTCCTGCCATCCTCCCATAGTGGAGATTGTTTCATTTACCGGCACAAAGGAGGTGACTTTCTTTACTTGGAACAAGCGGATATTCGGATAATTGGCATCCTTAATTTCCTGTTCGTAGTTCATTACTTTTCCCCAGCCGGCAACGGGCATTTCCATATTCGACTGTCCTGAGCAGAACCAGACTTCGCCCGCAAGGACATTCTTAAGTTCTGTTTTTTCTCCGTCATCAAAAACGATGGTGTATGGACCTCCGGCTTTCGGTGTCTGTACTTTAATGCTCCATTTCCCTTCAGAATTAGCTTTTGCAGTATAAATTTTCTTTGTCCAGCTTGGAGATATAGTCACATCGGCATTGCGATTGGCCGTTCCGGAGAATGTCATCTCCGTCTGCTGCTGTATAATCATGTTGTCAGAATATATAGCTGGCAATGTGACTTTTGCTGTGACAAATACGGGGCTTGCCATGAATAGAGCGATGGCAGCTCCTGTTTTTATGTGATTTGTAATCATGATATGATAAAAGTTTTTAGTGTTTCTTGTTTGTTTTTGTTTTTTCATACTACAAATGTATCTACATGAAATAACATATATATATAATCCGCACACCATAAAATGCTACATTTGTTGCATCAGCGTGAAAAAGATAAGCTTTTTGTATTTTTCTGAACCAAATCTTTTATTTTTGAAAATGTATTTGAACAGAATATATTTGTTATGTTTTTGGGGAATGGTTTTTTCTTGTTTTAATAATAAGGCTTAATTTTGCATCGATTTTACGAATCGTATATTTATGGATGCTTCTTTTGCTCATCAACTTTTACACTGGTACAGTGAGAATCATAGACATCTTCCTTGGAGAGATACACACGATCCTTATGTAATATGGATTTCCGAAATCATTCTCCAACAGACTCGTGTAGTTCAGGGCTATGATTATTTTGTTCGTTTTATGGAACGTTTCCCTGATGTGGAGACATTGGCGCGGGCTGATGAAGACGAAGTGTTGAAATGCTGGCAGGGACTGGGTTATTATTCCAGAGCACGGAATCTGCACGCAGCAGCATGTCAGATTGCTGCTTTAGGGCATTTTCCTGACAATTATCAGGACATTCGTGCGTTGAAAGGAGTGGGCGATTATACTGCTGCCGCTATTGCTTCTTTTGCTTTCGGACTGCCTCATGCTGTGGTGGATGGAAACGTATATAGGGTTTTGTCTCGTTATTTTGGTGTGACAGAACCGATAGATACGGTTTCCGGAAAACGATATTTTGCAAAGCTTGCACAGTGTTTGTTACCAGAGGGCAAGGAAGGGGCTGATTATAATCAGGCCATTATGGACTTTGGAGCCTTGCAGTGTGTGCCTCATTCGCCAAAGTGTATAGACTGTCCGCTAATAGATGGCTGTGTGGCTTTTCAGACTGACAGAATACAAAGCTTGCCGATGAAGTCCCGGCAACTGAAAACATCAGCGCGCTATTTGCATTATATCTACCTGCAAGCTGAAGGCAAAACCGCTTTGTTCCGAAGAAACGGGAATGATATATGGAAGGGACTGTACGAACCTTTTCTGGTTGAAACGAATTCTCCTTGTTCTTTAGAGAATCTGATGGAGCGTGGTGTGTTGCCTGTGTTTGCACAAGGTTCTGGGGCTACGTGGACTGTCTTGCAGGAGAATGTACGGCATCAGCTGACGCACCGGACATTGGTTTGCAATTTCTATAAACTTGATTTAGACCGTAAGCCTGATGCAGAGTTCTTCCGTAACGAGGTGCATTGGGTCGAGCAGGAACGGCTCTCCGATTATGCTTTTCCTCGTCTGATTACCGTTTTGTTTGAACGTCACGGAATGATTGACAATAAAACAGATATCCATTCCTAAAGTAGTTGCGTGGATGTTTTGGCGGAGAGAAATCCGCCTAAAACATCCACGCAACTATAATAGTTCAGAAGTTATTTCACGTATATGCTGCGTCGCATTTTTATATCATCTGATGCTCTTCCGATTTGAATTTCAAATTCTCCGGTCTCTACAACACGTTGCAGACGTTCATTATATAATGCCAGTTCGTCGATAGGGATTGAAAACTCTATGTCTGTCTGCTTTCCGGCTTTAAGATTGATTTTCTTGAACGCTTTGAGTTGCTGTATAGGAGTCAGAACGGAACTGAACTTGTCTCTTATATATACCTGCACAACTTCTTTTCCTTCACGATTGCCCGTATTTTTCACTGTCAGCTTGAGTTTCAGTTCTCCTTCCGGAGAGAAAATTGTGTCGTTGAGTTGCAGATTTTCATATTCAAAATCCGTATAGCTTAATCCGTAACCGAATTGCCAGAGAGCATACGGCTTCTCAAATACATAGTGTCCGTTTGGCTCTTCATAACTTCCTCCTTGGTCAAATACCTGTTCACGGTCTGTAGGATAGTAGTTATAGAAGCAAGGAGCATTGCCTGTGCTGCGTGGGAATGAAATGTTCAGACGTCCGGATGGATTTACCTTTCCAAAGAGTACGTCTGCCATTGCGTTTCCCTGTTGCTCTCCGCCGTAGAATTGCAGGAGTATGGCATCTGCATTCTCCTTTGCCCATGTCATAACAAGCGGCTTGCCTGTAATCAAAACCACAATCATAGGTTTACCAGTGGCTTTCACGGCTTTCAATAACTCCAGCTGCTTGCCGGGAAGTTCAAGCGACGATAAGTCAAAGCCCTCTCCCGAAGTGACCTTTGCCGCCTTGGCATTTCTTCCCAGCCACAAGCTCCGGGTTCCTACAGCCACTATGGCTATATCGCTCTGAGAGGCAAGCTCTGCTGCTTTGTCTATATCCTTGTCGTCTTGGCTCCACCAGTCACAACCGTCCTGATGACGCAACTCAATGTCTTTTCCTACAAGGTTTTTCAGACCGTCAAGCAGTGTGACGCATTCGTGATGGTCTTTTTCCACCCATCCGTAATCTCCTACGACACCATAGTCGCTGTTTGGACCGAGAACGGCGATAGACTTATACTTTTTAGGGTCGAGAGGAAGAATGTTGTTCTTGTTTTCCAGCAGCACAATACTCTCGTCGGCAATCTCCTTCGCCAGTGCCACATGCTCCTTGCATCTTACGATTTTATCCACTTTGTCCGGCTGTCCGTAAGGGTCTTCAAACAATCCGAGTTTGAATTTGGCTGTAAGTATGCGGCGGCAAGCACGGTCTATATACGATTCGTCGATGATGCCACGTTTCACTTGCTCTTCCAGTGTGCTGTAAGCCCAGTCCCATACATCCATATCGACTCCGGCAATCAGCGAGCGTCGGGCAGCCTCCTCCGAACTTTGGGCAGAAAAATGAAATACACGCAAACGGTCAACAGAACCCCAGTCGGAATAGACGAATCCTTTGAATCCGAGTTCTCCTCTCAGCAGGTCTGTCATGTAATATGACGAACCGCTTACCGGAACACCGTCGTATGCACTGTAACAACTCATAATAGCGGTAGGGTTTGCCTCTTTTATTACTTTTGCAAACGGATACATATACAGGTTGCGCATCTCATGCTCTCCGCCTGCCACGTAGGCACAGTTCAATCCTCCCGTTGGTGAACCGTGAGCAACGAAATGCTTAGGCATACAGCCTACTCCTTGTGCTTGGGAACCCTTGACAAAGGCGATTCCCATTTGTGATATGAGATAAGGGTCTTCTCCGTATGTCTCTTCCACGCGTCCCCATCGTTGCTCGCGTGCAATGTCAAGCACGGGCGACAATAGCTGATGTACACCAATCACACGTGCCTCTTTTCCTATCGCACCGGTCATTCTCTCGATTAGTTCCGGGTTGAATGTCGCTCCTTGGGCTATGGCTTGCGGAAATATTGTGCATCCGTTCTGTAATACACCGTGAATGCCTTCGACAGACGTGAGAGCAGGGATTCCCAGTCGAGTGTGTTCCGCCATGTAATGGTGCATACGGTCGAATACTTCAGCAGCCTCGGCAGCAGATTTGCTCATTTCATGTGTCGCTCCCGTACTTTCCCCTTTGTATGTACTTTCCATTGCTTCAGGGTCGCTTGTCGAGTTGTTCTGCAGCTGCAATACCTTTTCGTGAAGCGTCATCCTTCTGAGCAGGTCGTTCACACGAATGTCAATAGGTTGTGTACTGTCCTTGTACAGAATTTTTTCTTTAGCTTCCGTTTTATTGTCTGGAAGCACTTGTGCATTCATAATTCCTGTTGTAGCACCGAACAACAGGATTGTCATGTATTTTCTTATGTCTGACATATTAATTATTTATATTTAGATGAAAAATATTCGGGGCATGTTTGTTATCATAGTTTTTATGATATGCAAATATACTGATAACGGATAGTTTCATAGTAGAATTGGTGCATCATAAAATGCAATATTTGCTGCATTGCCCCATTTTATTCTCCTTTTTCCTGTATTTCCCGACTGTGATGGATAGTTTCTTAACCCCTTTCTTTACTAAAATGGTGTGCAGGGAAAAGCTGAAAACAGTGCGAAAAAAATTCAAATCCACACTGTGGATTATAAAAACCACACTGTGGATTTTGTAAACAGCACTGTTGATTATAAAAACAGCAGTGTTGATTTGAGTTTTTAGTGCACTGTTTTCTACTCTTCAGCATGGTGTAAATGTCTTTCTCATGGACTGATTATAACAAAAGACTATGCCGAAACTATAAACATACTTTAGACTTAGCATAGGAAATGTTCAAATTGGCTGCCATAAGATTATTGTTAAGGAAAATGTTTATTGAGTTGCCTCATAAAAAAATGGAGGTACATTCAATGCTGCACCTCCATTCCTTACAATAAAAAGAATTTGAATTTGAGAATTTTTTATGCGTATATCTTTTTTATCAGAGCTTCAGAATGCTTCCATGAGGTTTGCTGCTCATGATAAATTCCAGTTTGCCTCCGTCAACGATGTCCGAATGTTTGATAACCGGTGATGTGAACTTCTTATTGTTCAGCTTAACTTCCTTTATATAGATGTCAGCCTCGTTTTTACGCTGCACTTTCACTGTAAATGTTTTGCCGTTCCCCACTTTCACTACCGCTTCATCTACAGAAGGTGTTCCAATGACATACTCACCGGATGCAGGGTTCACAGGATAGAAGCCGATGGCAGAGAACACATACCATGCGGACATTTCTCCGCAGTCGTCATTGCCGGCATATCCGGAAGAGGAAGTGTTGTAAAGCTCTTTCTTTATATGACTGACAATCTGCTGAGTCTTCTGAGGCTGTCCGGCAAGCGTGTATAGATATGCCACATGGTGGCTTGGCTCATTTCCGTGTGCATAGAGTCCTACAAATCCGGAAGCGTTGTCATTCTTTTCTCCGCTTGTCTTCGTTGAAGTGAAGAACTCATCCAGTTTTTTACAGAAGGCAGTCTTTCCGCCGGTCAGAGAGATAAGATCGTCGATGTTATGAGGAACATACCAATAATACTGCCATGCGTTGCCCTCTGTGAAAGCAGAACCTCCGTTTGAACCATATTTGTATGGGTCGAAAGGCAGAATCCATTCGTCGTGGCTGTTCTTAGGCTGGAAGAAATGGCTTTCATGGTTGTACAGATTGCGGTAGTAGGCAGAGCGTTTCATGAAATACTCATAGTCTTCCGTTTGTCCGACATGTTTTGCCAGTTGTGCCGCACACCAGTCGTCAAAACTTTGCTCCAAAGTGATGGATACGGACTGTGTCTGGATGTCTTCAGGCATATAGCCGTATTTGTCCCACACCTCAAACGGTGAATTTAAGTGTGAAGTGGTGAGACTGCCTTTCACTGCATCGTAGAGCACATTGTCCCATGACTTTATTTTGCCGGTTGTAGGAGATTTCAAGTTTCGGGGATCATGGCAGAGTCCTTTCAGTACGGCATCCACAATGACTGGCACTGCATGGTTGCCTATCATGCAATAGTTGTCCTGTCCCCAGAGCTGCCATATAGGAAGATAGCCGTAATATTCATATTGTTTCAGCATACTTGTCACGAAATCGGAAGTACGTTCCGGTTCGATAATCGTGTATAAAGGATGTGCACCTCTGAATGTGTCCCATAAAGAGAACGTGGAGTAATGGGTATGTCCGTCCGCCACTTTGGCTACGGAATAGTCTGCTGTCATGTATTCACCGTTTACGTCAGAGAATGTATTAGGCTGAATCATAGAATGATACAGTGCTGTGTAGAAGATTTTCATATCCGTTTCGTTGGTCTTCACACCGATTTTTCCAAGTTCCTCATTCCACGCAGCGTATGCAGCCTTGCGCAGTGCTTCGAAATCCTTGCCGCGGGTTTCGGTCTGCATGTTCTCTCTTGCATTGGCTATCGACACTGGAGAAAGTGCTACTGTACAGGTAATCTGTTTGGTGTTGCCGAAATTGAATGTACCTTTTATGTCTGTTCCATTGCTGACACAGGTGTTCTTATATAAAGTCCCGTTGTTCCAAACTTCCCAGTTCTTGATTGGAGAAGAGAACTTCATGCTGAAGTATATTTTTCTCAGCTTTGCCCATCCCGTGATGATGCGATAGCCTTCTATTGTATATTCGTCAACCACCCGGATTTGTGAATTTTCGATTCTCCGTCCCCAAGAGCCCTTGTTTGCCGAATGGTCGAGGTCGATGTAGATCATCGCTTCTTTTCCTTGCGGATAAGTGTAACGGTGTACACCGGTGCGGGTTGTCGCGGTCAGTTCGGCAAGAATGTCATTGTCTTTGAGCCTGACTTTGTAGTATCCGGGTGTAGCCTCCTCTTCATTGTGGCTGAATGAACTTTGGCGACGCAGTTCTGTCGTCGGCAGCAGAAGAATATCTATGAAATCGGCTGCACCTGTACCGCTAAGCCGGGTGTGGGAAAAGCCGTAGATGGTATTGTCGTTGTAGTCATATCCGGAGGCTTGTGCCCAGTCCGGAGCTTCCCGTGTGTCCGGTGACAACTGAACCATGCCGAAAGGAACTGTAGCTCCCGGATAGTTGTTGCCGCTAAGACTTTGCGCCACAGCACCTGTTCCTATGAACGGATCTACGTATTTGGCATAGTCTTCCTGTGCGGACAAGCCGGAAGATATGGCTATCAACCATGTTGAAATGGCAATTTTAATAGTTTTCATTTTGCTTTGATTTATAAGATTATAATTTTGTTCTTTCAGTTTCTCGCGATAGGCATACCTTATCTTGTACGTTGTCCGGTTTCTCCCGGACCGTCAAAATGATAAGTGAAGGCATCGAAATACGCATGACCTCCCGGTTCACCGGTTGTGTATGCATAAAGACCTATACGACTACCTTTCCAGTCTCCGGAGCCGGATTCAAAAGATTCGCCCAAAGATATGAACTCTTTTCCGTCTGCACTATAATAGAACTGGTGTTTGTTGTGCAGTGCGTCAATTTCAAGACGTATATACATTGTCTGTTTTTTCATGGAAGGAAGAGCTGTTTTTTGGGTGACAGTTCCGTCTGTTTCGCAGTATAGATAAGGAACGGAAGTTCCATTCTCGGCACTTATCATTATTCCGGCACCTGCAAATCTGTTGCCGATACATTCCAAACCCATGCGTCCGCCTTCTGATAAGTGGGAAAAGTCAATCTTGACAGTGGCTATTCCTCTATATCCCATCGTCTTCTGGGTCAGCTGGTTCTTTGCCATACGCAATTTTTCAGCCTTTTGAGGAATAATGCACAGCCATCCTTTTTTGTCTGTAAGCGAGAATTTGTTGTCATCAGGGTTATGATTGAACTGCCACTGTATTCCCAGTTTTTTTCCGTCGAAACTATCATCAGCCTGTGGAGCATGAATCTTGTCTCGTTTTTTGACAGTTGGCTTGGCATGTACTTTGACTGGTTCGCCAATACCGTTGCCGTCATAATCCTCACCAATCTCCGGAAAACCGTTCACCCATCTTGCCGGTTGCAGGTGTACAACACGTCCTTGAGGTTCTGTCGATTGGAAATGAAAGAACCACCACTCGCCGTCCGGAGTGTCAACCAGTGCACCTTGATGCGGTCCGTTGACATTTGTGCTGCCCATTTCAAGTACGCGTTTTGCTTCGTATGGTCCGTAAATGTTTTTAGAGCGCATCACGGTTTGCCATCCTGTGCTGACGCCGCCTTCCGGAATACTCAGATAATAGAAGCCGTCCTTCTTGAAAATTTTCGTTCCTTCTGCCGTGGGACCTTCATAGACCTTTACTCCGTCATCAAGCAATGTCTTTCCGTCCGCACTCATCTTGTGAATGAAGATAGGGCCTCCTCCCAGTTGGCTACGACCGATATAGCCTTGTCCGTCTTCATCCCAGAAAGGGCAGGGGTCTTCCCATCCATTAACACTTTTCACGCATACCAGCGGCTCCCACGGTCCTTCCGGTTTGACAGCCGTGGACATGAAAAGTCCTTCATTCGGTGTGCATACATACATCCAGAACCTGCCTTTGTGATAGCGTAATGAGGGTGCCCAGCTTCCACCGCCGTATTTTTCCATTGTTGAATATCCTTTCATGTCTATGCGGCTGAATATCTGTCCGATAATCTTCCAGTTTACCATATCGACCGATTCCAATACGGGCATACCCATAAAGTGAAATTCCGAACAAATCATATAATACTTGTCGTTTACCCTTATGACATCCGGGTCAGAGTAGTCTCCGTTTAATACCGGGTTTGCGTATGTTCCGTCACCTAAATCTCCCCATCGGGTATCGTCCTCTTGTATGACAGAGCTTCCCATGTTTTGCGGCTGACAGAGCGGAGCGTGCCATGCCGATGCAGGTGTTTGCTGTGCCAAACCGAGCATCAGCCAGCATGTAGCATGGATTATGTGGTGTAATTTAATATTTCTCATTTATATTAGAGTTAGTTTGATGATTACAGAGTCATTTGCAGAAAAACAAAATGCCGGTTATACGGTTGAGCCGTAAATTGTCCGGCATTTTGTCTTCTGCACAAACAGGACTAATTATATTTCCAAAATATCTCCTTTTTTCAGATACACACAGACACAATGCTTCTCGTCAAGATTAAGCTGCACTTTCTTGCCATTGATTTTTGTGGATGTGAGACCTTCCGGTATCTGCATACGGAAAAGTCCGTCAGCAGTAGCCTTTAAGGAAGCTTTCTTTATTTGTGAGTCCTTCCATTCTGCGGAGATTTCCGCACCGCCTTTCACGCACAGACCTTCAAAGGAACCGTCTTTCCATTCTTCCGGAAGGCAAGGCAGAAGCTTGATAAACCCTGTTTCCGGTTTAGGAGCCTTGTAGTCGCCGTCTTCAATCAGCTGTACCAACATTTCTCCTATTCCGGCAGCTCCGGCTGCATTGCCGTCGAAAATGAAGATGTCATACGGAGCACCGGCAATGCCTTTCGGAGATATGCTGAGCAGGTTCTCGCGAGCCAAGTTTTTCATCAGGATATTGATGCTTTCGTAAGCCTCTTTCGGGTCTTGAAGTCGTGCGTAATAGCAAATGGCATTGGCGCGGCTCCATTCCGTGTCTTCCCAGTCGTGTGCTGTCATTCGGCGCACGATGGAATTTCTTGCTGCTTCGGCAAGCTCCGGTGTGTGTTCTAATGAAATCTGGGAATACGGATAAAGTGCAAGCAGATGTGATGTGTGGCGATGATTCACGTTTACATCATCGTAATCTTCCATCCACTCTCGTACTCCGCCGTACTTGTTTTTCCTCAACGGAGGAAGTTTGGCTATGGCAAGGCGGAGCGAATCTGCGAAACTTGCATCGATGCCGAGTATGTTTGTCGAGTGCAGACAGGCATTGAGTATTTCATAAACAAGTACACGGTCGCATGTAGGCATCATTGATGCACACCACACACCGCCGTTATGTCCGAAAGCATTTTCCGGAGATATGGACGGTCCTGTAACTAAATAGCCTGTGTTAGGGTCTTCGCACATATAGTCAAGCAAAAATTCCGCATTGCTCTTGAGCAGAGGATATGCCACCTTGCGGAGATAATTCTTGTCCTGAGTGTATTCATATTGTGTCCATAAATGTGTGGCAATCCATGAGCCTGCACACGGGAAGAGTCCCCATCCGATACCGCCTGAAGGGGCTGTGAATCCCCATATATTGGCTGTAGTGTGTGCTGTCCATCCCTTACATCCATATACGGTCTGTGCAGTTTTTGCGCCATGATGAGCCAAATCGGCGATATAAGTATAAAGAGGAGTGTTACATTCCGCCAAATTTCCTATGTTGGCAATCCAGTAGTTCTGCTGTATGTTGATGTCCAGATGATAGTCGCTTGTCCAACACATGTGACAAGCGAGGTTGTCGTTGAAGAACCCTTGCAGAGCCACTGGGAGCGGAGAATTTTCGCGTGAGGACGCAATGAGCAGATAACGCGCCAACTGGAAGAACTGTGCCTGCAAACCTGCATCGTCTTTCCCCTCACGCAGTTCGCGCCAGCGTTCATCCGTAGGGATGAGGTCGCGTTTCGGGTCACCGATTTGCAGTTTTACTCTGGCAAAAAGCGGTGCGTAGTCTTCGATGTGTTCCTTGCGGATACGAGAATATTCATGACTAAGCACCTTTTTTATGTTGTCGCTGCAAGTTTTCTTGTAATTCGGATTCTTGAAATCAGTGCGTACATCCGATATGATGGTTACGGCATTGGCATCGCTTATCTTGATTTTGTCTCCCAAATTATCCACTTTGCCGCCTTCCGTCTTGACTGCCACTCTTCCCGAGAAATGTACACCTCCTGTGCCCAGATTCGGATACAAGGCTTGACCTTCAAACACAATCTGTCCGTTTTCCGTTCTGATAACCGTGTTTTCGCGGAGCATATCGATGTGCATTTCAAAGCTGACAGCATTTTTCTTGCTTGCTGTAAATCTCATGACCACCGCATCCTGTGGATTGGATGACAGGTATTCCCTGTAATATTCGGTTTTTCCTTTCTTGAATTTCACAGTGGCAAGAGCGTTTTCCATGTCAAGCACACGGCGATAGTCTGTAATCCCTGCGGACGGGTCGTCGTACTTGAAGTCAATCTTCAAGTCGCCTATTGGCAGATGTGTACCGAATGAATGTGGAGTTCCGTGCAGACTGTCACTGGCAATTCCGTTGCCTTCTTCAATTTTTCCGGCGAAGAACAGTTCGCGGAGGGCATTAAGCCGTTCACGTCCGAATGGAATCTCTTGATTCGGGTCGTATTCTCCCGCCCATACGCTCGACTCGTTCAGATTGACAGTTTCGTGTTCCGTATCTCCGTAAACCATTGCACCGATTCGTCCGTTGCCGATAGGTACTGATTTCATCCATTCGTCAGCAGGTTTATCATACCATAATTGTGACTTCTGTGCCCATGTTGCCACCGGAGAAAGAAGCAACGCACATCCTGCAAGAATGTTAATCAATTTGTTTGTTTTCATTATTTATTGTTTGAGGTTTATCGTGATGGCAAATTTAATTTCTTTTTATATCTGCTGCCGATAACTTTCGCGTGAAGTTATGATATGTTTTGTTCATTTTCAGTCTAATGATGCATTTGTGATATTTTTTGGCGCAAGCGGAAGGGAAATAAATGGCTGTACAATTGTTACTTTTCATTTTGACAAAATGATATTTTCGCCCAAAATGAAAATTTAACACTTGAAGCGATTTTTTGCTAATGGTGAAAAGACAAAATTTTTGACTTGAATATAAGTTGTTGGTAATCAGGTAAATATGAAATTTTCTAAAATGCTTAAAAATTTGCGCCAGACGTAAATTTTCGATTATTTTGAATATTCTGGTAATTTGTTGAGTATTAATATGTTATAGTTAAATTCTTCGTTTTCATCTTCAAATACTGCTTCAAGTCCACTTACTTTTCAGATTATGTTCAGGTGTTATTTCAAAACAGCGAGTTATACACTTCTTAACAATTCAACCGAATCCAATTGTCTTCTTTTTCATTTCCCAGTGTTTTTATCTTTTCAGCGCGCTGTTTTGAAATTTTCAGCGCACAGTGAGAGAATTTTCAGCGCACTGCAAATAAAATTACAGTGCGCTGCGAAGAAAAAAACAGTGCGCTGAAAATTTGAA